>WLWD01002804.1_pt1 | contig 76887 bp, 40 predicted proteins | sample 6712731 | NCBI WGS metagenome assembly WLWD01 (sample SAMN12718690, study PRJNA576275) | sponge metagenome | isolation source: marine sponge | host: Mycale hentscheli | place: New Zealand: South Island, Marlborough, Capsize Point | collected 2014-11-01 | reverse complement strand
AATAGGTAGGATTTAGGATAATAACAGGTAGGATTTAGGATAATAATAGGTAGGATTTAGGAGAATAATAGGTAGGATTTAGGAGAATAATAGGTAGGATTTAGGAGAATAATAGGTAGGATTTAGGAGAATAATAGGTAGGATTGATAATAATAGGTAGGATTTAGGAGAATAATAGGTAGGATTTAGGAGAATAATAGGTAGGATTTAGGAGAATAATAGGTAGGATTTAGGATAATAACAGGTAGGATTTAGGATAATAACAGGTAGGATTTAGGAGAATAATAGGTAGGATTTAGGAGAATAACAGGTAGGATTTAGGAGAATAACAGGTAGGATTTAGGATAATAACAGGTAGGATTTAGGATAATAATAGGTAGGATTTAGGATAATAACAGGTAGGATTTAGGATAATAATAGGTAGGATTTAGGAGAATAATAGGTAGGATTTAGGATAATAATAGGTAGGATTTAGGAGAATAATTTAGGAGAATAATAGGTAGGATTTAGGATAATAACAGGTAGGATTTAGGAGAATAATAGGTAGGATTTAGGATAATAACAGGTAGGATTTAGGATAATAACAGGTAGGATTTAGGATAATAACAGGTAGGATTTAGGAGAATAATAGGTAGGATTTAGGATAATAACAGGTAGGATTTAGGAGAATAATAGGTAGGATTTAGGAGAATAATAGGTAGGATTTAGGATAGGAGAATAACAGGTAGGATTTAGGAGAATAACAGGTAGGATTTAGGATAATAACAGGTAGGATTTAGGATAATAACAGGTAGGATTTAGGATAATAACAGGTAGGATTTAGGAGAATAACAGGTAGGATTTAGGAGAATAACAGGTAGGATTTAGGATAATAACAGGTAGGATTTAGGATAATAACAGGTAGGATTTAGGATAATAACAGGTAGGATTTAGGAGAATAACAGGTAGGATTTAGGAGAATAACAGGTAGGATTTAGGATAATAACAGGTAGGATTTAGGATAATAACAGGTAGGATTTAGGATAATAACAGGTAGGATTTAGGAGAATAATAGGTAGGATTTAGGAGAATAACAGGTAGGATTTAGGAGAATAATAGGTAGGATTTAGGAGAATAACAGGTAGGAGAATAATAGGTAGGATTTAGGAGAATAATAGGTAGGATTTAGGAGAATAACAGGTAGGATTTAGGATAATAATAGGTAGGATTTAGGAGAATAATAGGTAGGATTTAGGAGAATAACAGGTAGGATTTAGGAGAATAATAGGTAGGATTTAGGATAATAATAGGTAGGATTTAGGAGAATAATAGGTAGGATTTAGGATAATAATAGGTAGGATTTAGGAGAATAATAGGTAAGACTAGGCAGCATAAAACAATAGAATAGGCAAAAATATTAGCATAATTGGGCACCTATTCCTGTGGTACTGCACCCTTAAATCCCCACTTAGAGCTCAACTGTTATCACAGCATGGATAAGCAGGGGGAAACCCCACTAATGAATTAAATCCTCACTTAGAGCTCAACTGTTATCACAGCATGGATAAGCAGGGGGAAACCCCCACCAATGAATTAAATCACAACTTAGAGGGGCTGTGGCAGAATTAACTTAGTCCCTGACCCACGATACCTTCCTTCCTGTCAACTTCCCACCTGAGCAAGGGAAAGGAAGAGAGGCACACATGCCATCCTGCCTAGAGACCAGTGCACTCATGGGGACACGTGCAATCACTGCTTATGGTCTGTAGTACTACTAATGCCATGATCTAAGTTATCAGGTCCGTGGGTGTCCTGTTTATGTGTATCGATAACTTAATGTTGTCATCTCTTTAGTTATGCCAAAAATAAACTAAGATGATAATCAAAATAACAACAATATAAAATAATAAAAAAATTAATAGAATAATTAATAGTAATAATAATAATAATAATAATAATAAATTAATAATACCGGCATACCCTATCACTTGCAGACTACACATGGTTAGCACACGTGCAAATGGCATGGGTGTACATGTATATTGCCTGCCACATTATATCATTGTATGTATGTACTTAAAAAATATTTGCCAGCTGTGCTTCTAGCCTGTAATGATACATGTCATAATAAACCCACACTTGCTTGAATATGCACATGCTAATCAGGGGTTGATGGAAGTGGGTGGGGGGAGGGGGGGCAGCGGGTACTGCCCCTCCCCAAGATTTATTGCTTGGAGGGCAATTTTAATATGCAGATTTAAGCATTAAATTGCGTTGGGAAACTGTTATTCAGCTTAGTTAATAATATGAAGTAATATTTCTTAGTGCATTTTCATGAGAGTGTTGTTGTGACTACGAAGCTTCCTTAGGAATCATGATAAAAATGATAAAAGAAAAGAAGCAAGTAATGGCCAGATGGCGAAAAATGTACTCATATTTGAACCAGTGGTTTCAATGAAATATTTAATATTAGCAATATCAATTTTAATACAACCATTTAATGAGTGCGTCATAGTTGTCAAGCTTTGTCGTCAACTGTCCATGGGTATTCCTGAGAGGCCCCACCCACTTAAATGGGTGTGTACTATAGTCATATTGTCAAATGAACCCAAAATAGCTGAAAACATGCATTTGTGATAGCATCTAGGGGGTAGCCCTCTCAGGGTTATGGGGGGCAAAGCCCCCCATTTTGGACGTACCAGTCATGTGACTACAAACACAAAAGGCTAGCACAACTATTCAATGACAAGGAGGTCTTGTGTGGGTGTACGTGTGCACATTTTCTCCTACGCGCTTGCGCGGGCCGGGTAACCTTCTTAGCAACATTTTGTTTTGTTTACCCGCCGTACGAAGTAGCGATGCCCAGTGAAACAAATTCTGCGAAAGAGAGACAAAACGTTAGAAACGCTCTGTCAAGAGCTTTGAGGGCATTAGAAACTCCAGAAGAAAAATTAGTAAGGAGAGGGATAAGAAATGAAAAGACAGGGCAAGGAGGAGGAGAGCTAAAACGAAACAGAAACAGGCAGCAAAGTAAAGAATCTTTCTTTTTGAAAAGCCATTAAATGTTCCTAATTTATTTATTAGACTATTCCTCATCATAGAAAAAAGCTACCACTATTGTTTTCTCACTTTGACAGTATTTTGTAGCCACACCAAGCATGCATGGAATAGCTGCAATTACAGGGAACATGCATCACTCGCTTCACTATTTTGTGCTATTAGAGCGCATCACTAGTAGTGAAAAATGCTGCTTATATTCACCGGGGAAAACATCTTTATGCCTGGAAAGGAGCTTTCTAGTGTACCTTGTCAATTGTGCATCGTGGTGTCCAAGAAATTTCAGAAATAGGTTTTATATTTAGTAACTTTCTGTCTATCAATCTGGTTATATGTCCAAAATAGTTATAAATGATAACTCAGAGCAAAATTCTTTTACATATTATTAAAAAATGTAAACCAAAGCACAATTCTTCTAATTTTTGTTTGAAAGTCTCTAGAACTTCATCAAGTTTACAGCCGAAAGCTCAGGACTCTCACTGGCAATTTCCAGGAGCCGACCAAGGTTTTGGTCAGTGATACTGCTGCATGTACAGGTTTTAATGAACTTCACATATGTAGCTGAAAGATCTTTCAACTGATGCTGTTCCAACTGGAAGGACGAGAATTATGTTCTTAAGTTTAATTGTTTCTGGAAAAATCCCCGCATACCTCTGAAGTGTAACAGTGAACAAAGCAGCTCATACAAGCATTATATGCCACACCCATCTGGAATACATGCCACACCCATCTGGAATACATGCGGCACACATGCTGCATGTGTGTTGTATAAAGCTGCACATGTGTGGCAGAGAACTAGATACATATGTAGCACACAGTAAAACTGGTACGCTCCACACACGTGCAAGATGCTTGCTTGCATGCATTGAGAATACATTCTGTATAGATGCAGCAGGGACAGGTGCAGACACTGGTGTACGGCTCATACTCATTGCACACATTCTACACACAACTAGAAGATGTGTGCAGACCTAGCGTGCGCACCAATGCAGCCAACATGCACAGTGTCTGCTAAATGAGAGTAAATTCATGTGCAACATGTGGGCAAAATGTTTGTAAGGAGGCCAACAACTGCTGTTTTAAGTTTCATTCACTAATTTTTGGAAAATCACAGTGAAGAGATGATTTTCTCTCTCTCCCTTCCTGTATTATATCTATGCTCCTCAATCTGCACCAACAAGTTCAATGGTCAATTTAGTGCACTGGAATGGGAAAAATATGCTTTACATTCCTAATTTAGAAGTTTCACCAATACTCAATATTGTAGTGCCTACTGTAAATGCTTTCATTATGCAAACCCATGCAAAATCTTCGTGCTTAATCGATTGTATTTTAAAATTCCTTTTTTGTGATTGGTGAAGTGTACATGATGCTATTTCGCCATTAAAATGACATTTATTAACATCAGCAGCAAAACTGCAAAACTAACAATTGGGAGGGCTGGAGGAATATATTCAAATACAGTGGAACCTCGATTATCCGAAAGGCTTGGGACCGAGACTCTTTCGGATAACTGAAATTTACGAATAATTGAGGTTTATTAATATTCATGAGTTATTGCACCTAATTACACAACATTGTTATTAAATATGAAGTAAACAGCTTATAACTAAAATGAATAGTTTGAATGTTAACATCAAGTCATTCTTTACGAATAAAAGCTGCCAATGTTGTTAGTTTCAAATTTGAACTTCGCTTTCTAGATGCCAATGTATGTATTTTTTGTAGATGGAGAAGTGTTGTTGGTTCAGCTTCTTTTTGATGTTCATACCAAAAAAAAAGTCTGTTGCTCCCCAGGATGTAGCTTGGTATAGAAATAGTTTGCTTTTTCACAAAGAATTGGACCTGAAATAGGCATTCCTTTAACTCTTTTTTGGACAAACAATAGGCACACTACACATAGAAAAAAATCACTTAGTTATTCAGCACTGTAGCTAAATAAGTGAGCAAGGTTTACTCACCAACCTTATCCAATTGTACATCATTAGCATTTTTCATTGATTTTCTTTTCTTCGCAACAGTTTGGCTATCCATGGATACAAAAAATGACCGTATCTTCTCTTCGTTCTTCTTCAGCTCGCAAACGATAGAAATTCCGATGCCATATTCTTTGGCTAAGCTGGAACAACTATTTTTCTTAAGCTTATCCAATATTTGTACCTTCTTTTCAATTGTTAGGATAGTCCTTTTTCGTTTCACCGCAACTTTACTACGCTCAGCCATAGCCTCTCCTACTCAAAATGTAGCTACTAGTCATTGAAATTGTGTGCATGCGCGACGAATTTGCCTTTCGGATAATCCGAGCATTCGGATAATTGAGGTCCAGATAATCGAGGTTCCACTGTATATGAAGCTGCAATTAATCCATTGTTTGAAGCTTTAATAATTAATGCAGCACTATGCACCAGTGAATATAATCAAGTTTATGACCAACTGCCATTTTATAATAACAAGCAATTCAATCAATAAGATTTTTTTTGTAATTCCCGCTACTCTTTGCTAGAGACAGTGAGATACAACTATATTTCCTGCTATCCACACGATTCGAACTTACGTTCTCGGCAAACGTGAGAGAAGGGTCATAGCGTCCTCCCTGCGGATTGGCGGCAGCTATGATGCTGCATCTTGCCTGCAGCGAGGTGACGATGCCCGCCTTGCTGATGGAGATGCTCTGCTGCTCCATGGCCTCGTGGATGCTGGTGCGATCTGCATCATTCATCTGGCAGGAGAGTGAGGAATAGAGAGACAGAGAAATTGGAGAATGAAGGAGAAGGTGCATGCGGTGGGGAATGTTTGTGTGCAGAAGAAAAGGTGACAATGATTAAAATGTAAATAAGGTTTCATAAAATGTGACCGTTTACAGGAAAACAGGGCACAACGCGGCGTGCGTAAATATCGAGAAAAGATCGATCGATTTCTTAAAAATGTATTGTTTTAAGCCAACGGAAGGGAACGGTTAGGTCTATTATAGTGGGAACGACTTAAGCTACGACGATAAAACTTGGAGAGCTCAATATCTGGACGCCGACAACTCTGTAAGTGCAAAAAAAATTTTTTTCAAAGGGTGCCGCGTTGTGCCCGGTTTTCCTGTAGACGGTCACAAATATGTAGATTGAAATGTTTTAACTATCTGTTCATTCATTATTTGTGAAAGGAGTGTGTGTGTGTGTGTGTGCGTGTGTGTGTGAAAGATATAGCACGAGGGTTGAGGATGAAGCATTAAAAACATTTCATTACTTCAAAGAAACAACAACAACAAAAACCCTCCACAAAGAAAAAACAATTTGTAATTTTGGTTTTATAACATATTTGAAGTCAAGTTAAAGGTTTTGTAGTCGATAAGTTTTCTTTGTACGACATAGAAATACAATATTAGATGTATGCAAGCATTTTACTGACCTTGTCAAACTCATCAATCAGACACACCCCTTTGTCCGCCAGCACCAACGCCCCCGCCTCCAGTGTCCACTCTCGGGTCACAGGACTACGCTGCACGTAAGCTGTCAGACCCACAGCCGACGCCCCCTGTCCGGTGGTAAATATCGGTCGTGGGGCTATCTTTTCAACGTACTTGAGGAACTGGGACTTGGCAGTGCCTGGATCACCGCACAGCAGGAGGTTGATGTCTCCACGAATCTTGTGCTTCTGACCTGTAATAAATAAAAAGCATATGTAGATATTATTATGAAGGAGATCGTGGGGTGGTGATGAAACTGAACAGTGAGTCAGGTTGAGTCTGATTGCCATGAAATCAGAACATACATATACAGGGGGTTACACTATCGAGATTCCGTGGTGATTAATTAATTTGTTTGTTTGTTTATATCTAAAAACTGACTTCCATTTTTGTTTGTTTGTTTATATTTAAAAATTAGACTTTATTTTAGTAGCTTGAGTGTTATAAGTTAAAATCAATCGTTTAACAATAGTGTAGTTTAAGGCTCGCTCGCCATTTGTGTTTAAGCACTTGTGTTGTGTTCTAGTCAAATTAGTCCTTTGACCTATTAGTTGTTTGTCTGTCTATAGTGGTCTTACAACCCACGCAACAGCGTTGCTGATAATAAACTGCATCTGAAGCTTGATTACCAGGGGTGCACCCTTGTGTCATGCGTAGGAAAACATCACAACTGTAATTACTGTTTTCCAGTCACATGTTGACTGACAGTCATGTCAGCTAGTCCCACTCACTCACTCTGCTACACGTTGCATGCTGTGTCACTTCTCACAGTGCTCACAATAAATTGGAAATTCCACAGTTCACTTAAACCAAGATTAAAAAAAAAAAAAAAAAAAAAAAAAAAAAAAAAAAAAAAAAAAAAAAAATCAATTAAATTATCCATAAATCTCCCCAAAAAGAATAAAAAGAATTATCATCTTATAATTACAAAGCAAAAATACTAGAATGAAATAATGCTGCCTATTCTTTTAAAAAACATTAGAAAAATACCCCTCACTGGAGGGAACGTACGTAGGTGCCACCTTGTAACACTATACATTCCACAATGATCCTTCAGTTGCTGTGATTATAGGCTCCAAAAGGTGAAAGGTGATAGCAAATATAGCATACGCATTACATAATATTAATTATCTTAACCTTTGTTACTACAGTGTGTATAACAAACGATTGGACTTGCTATTTTCCTGGTATGTACATAAAACTTTACTCTTTCACCAAGTAATTTTCCTAATACAATATGTGTGTAAGAAGTACACAAGACAAGGAGATCTCAAACACACACACACTGTGTGTCTCCTCTGCTATTCAGATACTTTTTCACAAGTAATTTTCCTAATACAGGTACTCCCAAGTGCTGAGAAAAACCACACTAGGAGAATTTTCTCTACCAGTTTGCCCAACCTGACCAATAACCACAAAAATTGAGGTTTTTGTCTTATCCAAGTAAGCAATGGTGCATGTGAAATAACTACTGAATGACTGAGCTAGGCACAAGGGCACAATATTCAGGGCTTAGGAAAAGTGACATAAAAATAACAGAGACACGTAACTAATACACAACACAAATGAACACACAACAGACACAAGTTGCTAAGAGCACACATTACAAAACATGCAACACACAATGACTCGGTCAAGTAACGTGAAATAAATTCATTGGGGCTTGATACACACACACAACATCTATTCATAGCCTACAGGTCAATTCTGTCACAAGGCCTGCCTCAGAAGCACACATAATGCTGGCCTGGGAAACCTCCATTCTATCATGGAAGTTCCACGGGTTTCGCCACTAGAGTTACACTGTGAATTGTGCATTAATTAGGGTGGAAGGTTGCTATATAGAATATTGCAGTGATGTGCACAAACTAAAACTGAAGTGAGCTGGATCCAGGCTAATATATATAATATCCTCCGAATTAAATAAGAAAAAAAAAGAAAAAAAAAAAAAAAAAAAAAAAGAAGAAGCTAAATATGCAGGCAAGCAGCTTTTTGTGAGAAGAGATAACTCATGCAGGGAATTTAGCATCACAGTTATGTAAAATTGGAAGAACTTAACAAATATAATTGGAAATTCAAGTCGTTAAAACCTCAATTATGACTCTAGCTAGCTATTGTTTTTTTTTTTCCTTCTTATTTTGTTCGGAGGATGGAATATACTGTGTACACATATAACCATGGCCAACTCAGTATAGATAAAAAGGAAAATAGCATACGCATGCCAAGTAATTGAGCACATGACATTCTACACACAAACTCCACACAAACAAACAATAGTAAGTAAGAACAACAAGTGACATAACTATAGTCAGGACATTTTAATCATGAACCGGGAATAAATTCCTTACCAAGAAATTTTTATACCAGGATGTTGGTAATGATGCCTATAATGACCCCTCAAAAGATTGAAATCCAATTCCCCTAGGGGAACTTGCTACAGCCACTTAAAGTTTTACTATACTCAGTACCTTATATGGCAATCAGCGAATGCAGCCATGTAAATGCAGTAGCTACATGTTTCTACATGCTTCTACAGCTGCAATAGAGTAAATAATGCACACTATTACTTGCTTGGTTCATGCTAATGCAAGTTGTGTGCATGCTTGTGCAGGTATTGCTGTACTGCAAGTACCTTTTACTTTGGTGTTCTGGATCTGCAGTAACTGTGACCAGCTAGCTAGTAGTCTGCTTGTAGTGCCTCCTTTAGTGGCACCATGGATAGTTCTACATCTGCACCTTTGGAAATGTGTTTCATTTGTGGTGGGCCTGAGACACCAACTCAAAAGCTGGTACTGGTAACTTCCAAAGTATATCATGGTCTGTTAGGGTATGTAGAAACTGTTGCAAATGCAGAAATTTTGAAGCGTCTCAATGAAGCATATGAAGTTAAAAGTGTGAGATATCGCAAACAGTGCAAGTGTGATCTGTATAATGAATCTGTCAAGGTTACCACAGAACTCTCTTTTTCTTTTTTGCTAACTCAGACTCTAATCTGTCACATTTTAGTTGCAGCAAAGGCAGAGAAAGAGTCAGTACAGAACCAGAGACGACGCAGTTCATCTGCATCAGCTGCATTCAGTTCCAACAACACACGTTCTGCTGTTCAGCTTGCATACAAGAATGTATGCATTCTTTGCAACCAACCTGTTGATCTTTTTCCAAATCATCCAGGTAAGGTATATCTATCATTAAACTCCTTGCATGTTCTTATTGAACCCTGTTCTTGGATTCTACAGAGGTCGCTAGGAAGAGGTATCGAGTTCCTGACAACTTGTCAGCTGATGGGTTGAAAACATCACTGCTGAACACCGCCAAAAATCGTAAAGATGATTGGGGCATAGAAGTTGCTGGCCGCCTAGAAAGCATGAATGACCTTGTGGCTGAAGAAACTCTTTATCACTTGCGTTGCAAGATTTATTTCGAGGCAGGTGGTCACTGTTCCAAGACTAGGAATGTAAGTAGTAGCTAGCTATATGTGGAGATTACACTATTTATCAACTTCTTTCCTCAGGTTGGTAGAAAAGTGGTTGAGGAAAGAGAAACAGTGTTTCATGAACTTTGTGAATATTTAGAATTGGAAGTTGAGCATGGGGTAATGACACTTGCCCAAGTTCATGAAGTATTGCAACAATTAGATCCAACATCAGATAAAAGTCTTGCATATTCGAAGAAATGGCTGAAGAAAAAACTTCAAGAGAAGTACAACGAAACTCGCAAAATGGATTGCAGGATGTTATTTGTTTTAAAGATCGAACAAGCACTATTTTGCGAGAGCATCATGCCAATCTTCAGCAGTCAGGTGAAGAGAAAAGTCAAATAATAAAAACTGCACTTAAGTTAATTTGCAATGATATACATGTAGCCACTTGATAGAGCTAAGATTTTGAAGGCATGTGAAGTTCGAATACTTCCATTTGCTAACAATCATCAAGCAGGGATAGAAACAATCACATTTATTCCCATTGAAAACCTTGTTACCTCTATTACACAAGACAAGTCATTACTTTCTCTAGGTGATGTGCTCTGGGCAGCAGGTTGGGTAATCAAAAACCAAAATTCTGAATTCTGCCATAGCAACTGGAATGGATGGATGAAAAAATTTCATGCAAAAGATGCTAAATCTACTACAAAAATTGAGTTTTTTTTCATCTTCCTTGATGTGCGAGCTACTAAGGATGATGTGATTAGGAATGGTATTACAATCATTCAGTACATCTATCTTGCATTAGGAACGCCACTAGCTGAAATCCGATACAATATGTTTCTGCAGCTGGGGTAATAAAACCAGAAATTCTTCCTCCCACAGAAGATGCAGAAGACTCTGACCTCGATTCATGAGACTAGTTTGACTGTTTTTATTAGTTTAAACTCAAAAGACTGTGATTTTTAATGCAATTGCCATATAAGGTGACCGATAGAAACTTTAAGTGGCTATAGCGGGTTCCCCTAGGGGAACTGGGTTTCAATCTTTTGAGGGGTCATTGTAGGCACTATTACCTACATTCTGGTAAAAAAAAATTCTGGTAAGAAATTTATTCCCGGTTCACCAAGAATTTGGGCTAACTTTCCCTGACTACTAGTGATGTGCTTCAGCACAAATGGGGGCGAGCTGGTCTGACTGAAATTTAAATTCTGAAATTTTTTGTTAGTTAAATACTTTTGTTTAGTTTATTGCTATTCTTTAGCAACACACAATACTTTGATACATACTTGTCCACTGCACATACCAGCACGAGACCTGTGCTGTATTCTATTTGTGACTTGACTAATTGGACAAAGTATTTTCAAGGGGTAAGCAATCATGACAGATTCAATGTTTACGTTTTTAAGTAGCTGCCAGGGGTGGACACGTATTGACCTCTTTGAACTTTGCCATATATATATATATATACCAAAATCTAAATTGAGACTCATTAGTGAGAGTCTCGCTTCGCTCGCCCAATCAAGCAATTGTGGGTCTTTACGTACAAGTACAAAACTTCGTAGAGTTATAAAGCATGATCTTTGATTAATTTTTGTGAAGTGGATTCTAATATTGACCTAGTGAATCCTAAGTGTTAATAAATGAAATTTTTTTAAATGTCATTTTTTTTGTCAACATTGGTATCAAATAAAAAGATCTAGCCAACAAATAATTCGAAATTTCAATCAATTCTGTATCATAAAAAAAGTTATGACAATGGCTTACAGTTATGGAGTTTTCAGTCCAAGCCCAGTTTGCTGGAGATTGGAGATTAAGAGAAACTGAGGAATGTGTTTTCCCAGCTCCTTGAATTGAATTATTCATGGATTATTCCCACATTATATCTTCTCCACTGACATGTGCGCATCACATCAGGCAGTGTTATGACAGATTCAACGTAGTTTTCCATGGAAATCAAAATATCAGCATTGTGTCCCAGTCTCAATTTGCCAAGGCTGGGGAGAAGAGGAGGACTTCACATTTCAGTGTTCATACTTCAGTCGTGACATTCAACTTGTGCTATCATGCCTTTCTTTTATTTTCTCTCTCTCTCTCTCTCTCATAGTAAACCCTATGCCACTTCTTTCATGAAGACGTTATAAGTCAACTAGAATAGGAAGTCACACAAATCATTCAGGCAAGGAATCTACCTTAGTCTCCAGCAAATGCCAGGTCCGCATAGCTGGGTGGACTGGTGTGGAACCTTGCTTCTATTTGCTCTTGTGAGGTTTTTCCTGTTCTTGCAAGCTGTGGTGTAGTGGTTGTGTCCTGAGGTCCCAGAGTTCAAGCCCTGAGGTCCCAGAGTTCAAGCCCAACTCAGGCAATTTTTCCATCTGATTTTCCATCTGCCTACAGGAGGCCCCCTGGGATTTCCCCCTACCAGCCCCCCCCCCACCCCCGTGTCTCTTCCATTTCTAACTAGTAAGTTCCTACCCAGCCATCATGCAAGAATTCCCACTCAATTGTATCACCTACCCACTTTTAAATGACCTCACTACTCCCTTTTTCTGTAGTCACCCTCGAATAGCTCCCATAACATCCAACCTAGTACACAAATTTCCCTCTAATTGATTCCACATTGAATTGCCTCACTCCTTCCTGTACTCCTAGCCTTAGTACAGGAGGTCGAGTGGCGCCCACAAATAGTTACCCACAGCAGTTTCAGTTGGTACATACAGTCAGGTAGCTATGTATACTCGCTAAAAAAAACGCATGTAGAAGTTACCAAGGTGTCAGTACAAACGTATTACCAAACTCCTTGTTCCAAACGCGCCGGACAGATGGTGGATGTGTCTTGTCACCCTGAAGACTTGGGCTGAATGGGTGGAACTTGTTAATAAGAGAGTGAGCCCCTACAATTAGTAGGTCTGCAGATCAGTCTTGTCACATACCCAGCTTCAGATTCACAACATTAGCCAGAGAAAATCCCTTGCTTCCATGGAACCTGATGGATTTTGTAGAATGTTGGTATCAGAGTTACTACTCTATAAATGGCTGCTTCTCTGTTCTTAATATTTGAGCTATTCCCTCTACTTAAACTCTGAACCACATACCACATGGGTGGAAGGTTGGTTAGAAGTAACTAAATTAAACTATCGTTAAATATAAGCAAAGTGTATATTGAGTTTAAAGTATTACTACTATTATTATTGCTACTGCTAAAATCTATAAAATCAGTAATAATCAACACTATAACATAAAAATAGTATACACTCAAACCTCTCTTATCCGGACAGTCTGGGACCAAGGGGTGTCCGTAACTAAGAAATGTCCGTAACTCAGAAATACTTAATTTATTCGGTGATGAACCGTGTATACAATTAATTATTTGATAATTGAATTAGTATATTACTTAAAATTAACAAAAACACCTGTAAATACATGAATCAATTTATTTAAAATATGAAGTGATTTTAGTTTGCTTTATAGATTTCAAGCGACGCTGAGCTGCATCGTCTCTCCAACTTTTTACCAGCATAAGATGTGCAGAGTGTGTGTTGCCTTTGGACTCCAACCACTTCAAAGCAGTATCGAAGTAACTGCATTTGAAACTTCATCTACATTTGGACTCAGATTCTTCTCTATCTTGCAACGCATCTTCTACAATTTCTTCATCGTTCATGTCCAAATATCATTCACTGTAGATTTTGGAACACCAAACTGTCCAGACACTGCCTCACTGACTTCCCTTTCTTAACTTCTGATATTATCTCCAGCTTTCTTTCTAGAGTTAAAACGCTACGCTTGCGTTTAGTTACCCCAACCTTGCCTCCACCACCGCTGGTCAGAAGAACTAGCAGCACCACTTCCTTTCAAAGAGTTTTGAGAAGAACTATCAGCGACGACGCAGGTCAACGAGTTCTGAGAAGATCTAGCGGTAGACGCACTAACTGCCTGTTGATTTCCCTGCTCCATCTCCGCACACAACGCTAGCGCTACGATCGAATACACTCGGAGTGCCACGCGCGAAATATTTTCCCGATTTTATTCGTTTAATTTGGTAGCTTTCCGACTACACTGACGATCATTACGCAGTCAATAATTTTAGTTGGTGTCTGGTAGACAGAGGTGTCCGTAACTTAGACGAACGGATAAGAGAGGTTCGAGTGTACTCCCTACACAAAAAATAACTACCTAGACTAGCCGCAAGACTTAAATGTAAATCATGAGCGTGTTAATTATAACAACAAATACACCTGTAATAATAATAATTAGAACCCATTGCTATATTGTTACTAGGTGTACTAACTTGGTAAGTGTGCACTATTTTTTGCCTTTAGGTATATAAACTGTGCATACTAACCACCCTTGGGGTATTGCTATTTTTGAGTTTTAGTTTAATAGAATAGGTGGATAAAGCTGTGTGAGGCCTGGATATGATATGTGAGGGTCTACTACCCTCTCATATCCGACCTATACGGGACCAGCCCTAGTTTGACAACTCTCCTGCTGACCTGCTGACGCTCATACCCCAGGAATTTACCTTAGCTAGCTGCTTAACTGTTTACCACAGAGCAGAGCAGCCCAGGGTAGAGTTAGATCTGGAGATAACAGCTGGCAGCTACAATGCTAAAGTAAACCTGCCAGGTGTGCTTCAATTGAATTTTAATTGAATTTTAATTTTGGGCCGGAAATTCGCTTGACACGCCATGCTGATAAACCAAGTTGCTAGTGGAAACTGGGCCGGCTTTTGGGTAAACAGGTTCTAAAATAGTTAGAGCATGGCTCAGGTACTGGTGGATTTAGTGCACAAAGCCCTCGGGCCTACGGCCCTTGGGCTTCAGTGCACTAAATCCACCAGTACCTAAGCGCGTATGCTCTAACTATTACTTATAAAGGTAATAATAATAATAACTAGTGGTGCGCTCGAATAGCGCAAAATAGCGAAGCGAGCGATGCATGTTCCTTGTAATTGCAGCTATAGATACAGTTATGTTGTTGTTAATGTTATGTCTGTCTGTTGTTTCATATAGATTCATTGGTGCTTCTATTCTATACCACTGTATGATGAAGGTTATAAAATTTAGGCTATGTATAATAAAGTTTAAATGTTATACTTTTTGTGGTAAAACAAGAGTAATGAATTATTTTATTATTTATTTTATTAATGTAATTCGTAATCAGCTACATAGTATTGCTTTATATAATAAAGTTTAAATGTTATATTATTTGTGATAATATAAGAATAATGAATTATTTTACCATCAAAGTTATTGGCTGGTGTTTTAGACAGAATATACAGCTATTTAATTAAAAATGTCATACATCATTACAGTTATAGCTGATGTAAACTTTGTGGTTTAATAAAAATAAAAAATAAAAGAGTTTGTTTGGGTACTATAACATATTCAGTGGGAGAGCAGAGTATGTTAAATGGATGTAGATCTTAGACTACATAGTTTGATAATAGAGTTAGGTTAATTTTTATAGTTTTACATTAAATATAACCTGCAATTGTGAAGGAATGTTTCCAGGATGCATGTTATTTTGAGCTGAATAGAGCTTAGGGATATGTTTATCCCGGCTACATCGACAACATTCCAATGACTTAAATTTCATTTTGGTGCCTGGAAACTTCTCCATACACGTTATGCAGACTGGGATAGTAATCGATGAGATTTTAGCATGAAAATTACGCATTGCTGTGTGAACTTGAGGATCATCAAATGCTGGAATAATATGGTGCAATGAAACCTGGGGATGTTGTCTTGACCTGTTCCCCCTAACTTGAGCCAATCTAGTCTCCCGTTGAAGTGGTGTTTCATCAGCTAATTTCTGCTGTTGGTTAGTTGACAACTGCTCTAATCTAGAGGAATTTTGTAATGAAGATTCATTTGCTGTTCTCAACAGTTGGTTAGTGAACAAACAGTGGAGCCTGTGATCTCTTTCACTATCACTTTCAAACAAATGTGTGACTTACTGTTTTTGTGACATTAGTTGTAGACGTTGCTCTCTGCATAATGGTTTCCTAAATTTGTAATGAAGATTCATTTGCTGTTCTCAACAGTTGGTTAGTGAACAAACAGTGGAGCCTGTGATCTCTTTCACTATCACTTTCAAACAAATGTGTGACTTGCTGTTTTTGTGACATTAGTTGTAGACGTTGCTCTCTGCATAATGGTTTCCTAAACGAAAATATGTCTCGTATTAACTTATTGAAGTATATATTTTATTTTATATTTACCTCTTGCATTCGTTGCTGATAAGCTGAAAGGCTTTGCGGTATCGAAATTGTTTGAGTTATATTTTCTGCAACTTTTTTTGCTGCTTTGGGTGTATATGAGAATGGATGTCCTCTGATAGATGTCTTTTCCTTCCTCTTACAGTACAAAAAGTAGTGGGGATATTAGCTTCTTGTTCAGATGGTGTGGCTGCATTTTCAGTGTCTTCAAGAGTAGTTGAGTCTACAGCTGTATAAAGTTGATTGGTACAGTAATCCTCAGGAATAGTCTAATAAATAAATTAGGAACATTTAATGGCTTTTCAAAAAGGAAGATTCTTTACTTTGCTACCTGTTTCTGTTTAGCTCTCCTCCTCCTTGCCCTGTCCTTTTCATTTCTTATCTCTCTCCTTATTATTTTTTCTTCTGGAGTTCCTAACGCCCTCAAAGCTCTTGACCGAGTGTTTCTAACGTTTTGTCTACTGGGCATCACTACTTCGTACGGCGGGTAAACAAAACAAAATGTTGCTAAGAAGGTTACCCGGCCCGCGCAAGCGCGTAGGATAAAGGGAACGTTATGTCTACTGGGCATCGCTACTTCGTACAGCGGGTAAACAAAACAAAATGTCGCTAAGAAGGTTACCCGGCCCGCGCAAGCGCGTAGGAGAAAGGGTACACACGTACGCCCACTCAAGAACAAAAACAATTTCTAGACCTAAATATATATATATATCGCGAACTCATTAGAGAGTCAGCTCCGCTCGCTTCGCTCGCTTCGCTGAATAATAATAATAATAATAATAAAATATAATAATAATAATAATAATAATAATAATAATAGTAATACCGATTAATAACTGGTCTCAACCATGCTATATTACTTACAAGAAATGGAAAATATAATTTTCCTATAGCCTTAACTGTATTCATAGACTTCCTGTGTTAAACTAACAGCTGATAAGAATATAAAATTGACATTCCAAAGGATGTAACAAGTTGCCTTAGCAACATCCAAATATCACAATGACTTAATACCAATTAGACAGTCAAGTTTCATATATAAAGCAGCCCAACCACCCCCCTATCACTGCTGAACAGTTGACATAAAACTTACACAAGGAGTGAGAAAAAGACAATTACTTTTAAAAAAATGGCTGCACTTTTAGGGATTGTTATAGTGGTAGCTGCAATTTCCATGAATCCGGCAAGGGCTTGTGAGCAGACGGAATCTTTGATCAGATCAGTTGGACTTATGCTGCACGTGAAAGACATAGAAGTACCCATCAATGGCACTCCTGTTACCTTTGACAGTAGCGACTCCAACAAGGTATGCTATAAGGTTACTGTGACACCATGGCTAATTAACACATGGTTGATTATAATAATCTAATGTATATCAGGTGACTGCATCTGAGTTGAGAAAGAGTGTTCAGATCGCCCTAAGTCTCATCAAAGTACTGGAACAGCCCAGCTACACTGGTAGCCATTTAAACGCCATTCTCGGCAACGTCAGACAGAGCATATGCGAATACGTAAGTTACTTAAAAACTAAAAGATAATGATATTATTATTCAGCTTCCAAAATGTCACAATTCATTGCAACATCCTTTCCATCCCATATTTTTAGCTAAACGTAGTGCTACTCCAAAACTTTGACTGCAGCCATGACAACACAACGATAAAGAAAGAACTGGAGACACTCGAATTCCTCACACGCCCACCTCTAGATCTCACCTATTTGTATCAGGAGGGACAGGATTGGGACACGGTGGTGATAGACATGAATCTACGTTAAGAAGCTCAAAACTTGAAGAAAACAATTTATCATTCCCACCTCACCAATATTACCTGATCACTTTTTATTCAGCTCAAATGCTATTATGTATATTTTTATTGAAATATAATTTCAATTAAAACAAATTCTTTATTGTACAAGTGTTTAAAAACAAAGAAAGTAATACGGCAGTGTCAAAGTATACTTAAATATGTCAGTCCTTAAATTAAAAACAGTGAGCATAGAGATATAACCATATGGGTCAACTATTATAGTGGTTGATATATCTCATCATGGAGAAAGGTGCAAAATAATAATAATAAATATAAATTGTAGAGATTATTGAATAATTTGGTGGATATAACTAAAATGCAATTTTTTTCTTTTGCCTCTCCATAATGCACTCTGTAAAGAGATCGCTCCACATTACAACCATCTCATCAATCATTCAGAGCTGTCAATAAGGACGCTTCAATTGGCCGATATTGCCTGATCTGATCGGGAGAGATAATTCCTCGACAGGTTTTATTAGTGGCTACTAATATCCACTGTTTCGAGCAAATTCTCTCTCTATAATCCTCAACAAATTAATACAGACAACTTCAGATTGTTGTAGATCAAGAAATTCTTTTGAAAGTGATGTTCTGTCAATGCAAAAGAAAGAGTGCCAGTGGAGCTAAAATATAATACTCATTGAAATCAGTCAAAACAACAAGCGGTTCTTTACAACAGATAGCACCTGAGGAACTAAATATTGAGATCTTCAGTAAGGCAGATAGACACGACAAATTCTCAAACATTTACGTATGCACATGAGCAGAGCGAGTGTATGCCGAATGATTAAAGGTTTGTTTGAGTGCCCCTGGTAATCAATGTGAGAAATGGCTTCCAGGCTATTGGATTTATAACAACACTTCACGCTAAAAATATGTGCAAATCAAAACACTTAAGTTAGTTAATTTTAAAGTCACAAAATGGCGTGTAATTGGTCCATAATTTGCAAAAGCAACCGGCCCACAGCTTGTAACAGAATACCTGCTATCTACTATAAGAATGTTCCTAATTGAATAAATGAATTGACCTCAGATACTTAACTACTTAATTTACAAATGACTTCAATACCTGCCTAGCAATGAATCCCCCTTAGTCATGACTATGATATTCATAGCTAACCAACTGGCACATGCCTAATATAGCACACATTGCGAGTGAGGAGGCAGAGGAAATGAAGTCATTAGTGGCTGGTGTAGGATATATAAAGCAGCAAAATCAAGCCTTGAGCAGATCAGAAGGAGACAAAGCAGTAACTGACGATGGCTCTAATGAAAGTGACCCTATTAATTATCAGTGCGTTATTCACATTGTCTTGTGCTACTCGTAAAAGGGACTTACAAATATGGCTTGAAGATCAGAGAAATGAGATCTTAATGAATGACAAGGATGAAGAGGTAAGCTACGAGAGGTACCACTGCTAAAATTAACATAATAAACTGCCTATTAGGTGTCTACCTCTCTGTAGCTCCCACCAATGCTTTCATCCTCCATTTTATATTTTTCCTCTAGATGATAGCAACTCAGAATAGGAAAACTTGTAGACAAGTAAATGATTCTCGTGAAAGGCACAGAGCTAGGTATACTCGGCTGGTAGGGAAATTGCTCAAGTATGTGAACAGGTTTGAGGAACTTGAAGAACACAATGGCTACCCAACTCACAGCAGCCTGATGGACCACCACGCCAATATCGTCACACACGCTAAGCAATATGTAAGTAGAAATCATACTTAACAAATGATTGGTTTAAATTCTATCCATGTGATACAATTCCTTTATGACAGTGTTTATTTCTGTTGCTATAGCTACAAGATGTGGGCATCATCAGCACAGACACCACACCCACAAGTTTGAAGTTATTGGAGTCGTACTACAACACTTGGATTACTCTTAGATATTTGGACGATCGATTGGCCGCTTATTAAATGGATCACTTATCATGAATTGCTTGTTTGTTCATTTCATGGCTTTCTTTGGCAAATAACATTTTCATGGCTTTCTTTGGCAAATAACATTGTAATAACTTCTTTGGTATGTGTTAGTACACTTCTTTTTTCTTTGTATCATAGCATATCATAGTATACATTTATATTTTTAAAAGTATTAATTAAAATTTTAAAGAAAAAATGTGCTCTTAACACGCTCAACCATGGACCATCTCCAAACTACCAAATGAACGAATCTAATTATAATTGTAGAATAACCAGCAGGATTTGACTGGAAAGTAATTTTGAAATTAGTGTTAAATGAGAACAGATACTACTATCACTATAACTGGGGAAATTCTTAAAAAATAAATAAATAACATAAAATTACATGCACCTAATGAAACATTAAAGGTGCGAACCTTCAGCGCTACCATACACTTGCTAGCTATTACAAAACCATCTCAGACTAAAACAAGAACTAATCGGCTATTCTAATCAGGTATCAATATAGCTCGAGCAATGAAAACTGTACATGTAAATGCTGTCTTCATAAGAGAAGATGCTAAATAGGCCAGAGACACCCCAATGCAAAACTTCACGTCCAGAATTCCGTTAACTTCCCAGCATAAAGCAAAATTATCGCGGGCAGCAAGAAATTATTTGCTCACGACAGGGAGTGTTACCCACAAAAGCTAATACCTACGCATAGCTGAGACTTGCGTTTTGTTAATCAGCCCGAAATTTAAAAAAAGCACAATATAGGATCTTAAATAGTCGTCCTGAGTCAGTTCATACCTAAATCAACTGTTAATTGTCAGTCATCTCCGAAATCAGAGCGTGACAGACAGACAGAGAGACAGGACGACTACTATAACCTCTCGCGTATTTTTACTGAGGGTTAATGAAGCACCAAAGATGTGAACCCTCAGAGCTACCTTACACTAGCTTGTAGCTATTACAAAACAAAAAAGTGTAATTTATGTGGGCAGAATCAACTGTCGATGTGTAGCTGGTGCAAAGTTAGCAATCGTTTAATTGCAATTAAATACATTTTTGCAGTAATTGCAATGTAATCTCCAAAATCAGAGAGTGACAGACAGACAAACAGACAGGACAACTACTATAACCCTCTCAAGCATGCGCGTCGAGGGTTAATAAAGGGAAAGCATATCATGAACGACAAGTGATAAACTAAATAATAAAAAAAAAAATTAAAAAAAATGAAGCACTAAAGGTGTGAACCCTTAGTGCTATTAAACACTACCTAGTTATTACAATATAATCTCCTTCCAAAAGAACAAGCAATCTGTTAGCTATTTTAATGAGGCATCAATATAGCTCGAGCAATGAAAATGATACATGGAAACACTGTCCTCATAAGAGAAGAAGCTAAACTAGCAGAAACACTCACCGATATACATTTTTAATGTGAAACATCACTTCTTTCAAATCCGTTAACTTCCCTGAGCATAAAGCAAACTACACCGCTGGCTGCAAGAAATAATTTGCTAACTGATTACAATGTGACGCTAGGGGGCGTTACCCATAAAAGTAGTACCTACGGGTTATGAATGATATAAATGAATGATATAAACACGTTGAATGCATATTCATCAAAAGTTATTGGCAATGGCAGGTTGGAGAAAATTTGTTAACTACAGCTCCATCAAGAATGGTAGCATCACATCGGGCAGTGTTATGACAGATTCAATGTAGTTTTCCATAGCAATAAAAATATCAGCTTTGTGTCTGAGTCTCAATTTGCCAAGGCTGGGGAGAAAAGGTGGACTTTACATTTCAGTGTTTATACTTCAGTGGTGACATTCAACTTGTGCTATCATGCCTTTCTTTTATTTTCTCCCTCTCTCTCATAGTAAACCCTATGCCACTTCTTTCATGAAGACGTTATAAGTCAACTAGAATAGGAAGCCACACAAATCATTCAGACAGATGTTGGCAAGGAATTTACCATAGCCTTGAACTACATCCCCAGCAAATGTCAGGTCCCCACGGTGGACTGGTGGGGCTGGTGGGAGGCAGATGGAAAATCAGATGGAAAAATTGCCTGAGTTGGGCTTGAACTCTGGGACCTCAGGCCCTGAGCCAAGGACACAACCGCTACACCACACAGCCACATGTCAACAAGAAGCTTAGACTTTGCTGCACATTGAAAAACTTTACTGGTTTCTTTCTAGTGCAGTCAGTACCTGTTCCGATCAGTGACTGAGGATGGATCAGGATCCAGAAGGTTGAGAGTTGAAGCTCTTCAGCTGTCTGCAGAGAAAAGGAAGTACTCTAAGCAGCACAGGTGAAAGCAAAGCAAAACAAAAACAGCAACTTAGCTACTTACTATGGCATGCTATAACTTAAACTCTCAAATAGATTCTTGTTTCTAGTTCTTCTGATCCCAACTGACTACTAAAGCACCAGGATGGGTAGGTTTATTATAGGGAACAGTCACTAAAGTTGGTAAAAGCTGGAAAAAGCAAGAAAATGTTGACAAATGTTTTGAGAAGAGCAGGAATAAGCCTGCAAGAAAGCAGGGATGAGCTTGCTAAGAGCTTGCAAGAACAGGAAAAACCTCACAAGAGTAAATAGAAGCTGTAGCACCAAGGTTCCACACAGGAGGGCCCCTGGGATTTCCCCCTACCAGCCTCCGTGTCTCTTCCATTTCTAACTAGTAAATTCCTACCCAGCCATCATGCAAGAATTCCCACTCAATTGTATCACCTACCTACTTTTAAATGACCTCACTACTCCCTTTTTCTGTAGTCACCCTCGAATAGCTCCCATAACATCCAACCTAGTACACACATTTCCCTCTCACTGATTCCACATTGAATTGCCTCACTCCTTCCTGTACTCCTAGCCTTAGTACAGGAGGTCGAGTGGCGCCCACAAATAGTTACCCACAGCAGTTTCAGTTGGTACATACAGTCAGGTAGCTATGTATACTCGCTAAAAAAAAACGCATGTAGAAGTTACCAAGGTGTCAGTACAAACTTAGTACCAAACTCCTTGTTCCAAACGCGCCGGACAGATGGTGGATGTGTCTTGTCACCCTGAAGACTTGGGCTGAATGGGTGGAACTTGTTAATAAGAGTGAGCCCCTACAATTAGTGGGTCTGCAGATCAGACTTGTCACATACCCAGCCTCAGAAACACAACGTTAGCCAGGGAAAACCCCTCGCTTCCATGGAACCTGATGGATTTTGTAGAGTTTTTGTAGAATTTTGGTATCAGAGTTACTACTCTATAAATGGCTGCTTCTCTGTTCTTAATATTTGAGCTATTCCCTCTACTTAAACTCTGAACCACATACCACATGGGTGGAAGGTTGGTTAGAAGTAACTAAATTAAACTATCGTTAAATATAAGCAAAGTGTATATTGAGTTTAAAGTATTACTACTATTATTATTGCTACTGCTAAAATCTATAAAATCAGTAATAATCAACACTATAACATAAAAATAGTATACTCCCTACACAAAAAATAACTACCTAGACTAGCCACAAGACTTAAATGTAAATCATGAGCCTGTTAATTATAACAACAAATTCCTACTTCATGAGCCAAGCACCTCCAGCTTAACGCTGTGTCAGTGCGATCAGCTCCAAAGGTTGAAATGTCACCAGCAGCATTCTGACAGAGAATATGCTGTGTTTACCAATTCCTCGCCTTAGAGTAGGCTCCCCTCCTAACTTCCCCAAACTAATATTACCTGAAGTTGTATGTGTCTGTCACAACCACCATACTCTGACTAGAGCCCGTTAACTATCATTAAGCAAAGTATATGTTGAGTTTAAAGTATTACTACTATTACTAGTGGTGCGCTCGAATAGCGCAAATGCATGGCGAGCGAACAGACTCTTTTTACAGAAAAATAGGACAGAAATTACATCTAACTGTAGTGCACAGTGTAACCCTTTCCATCATCAGAGAATCTAAAGTCTCTGATCCCAGACTAAACTAACAGAATTACCTGAATAAACTTCGAAAGCAGTGGCAAAGAAGCGAAACTTGACAAAGACTTCACAATTGTTTCAAGAAGAGAGTAGCTATAAACTTTTTGGTTGAAACAAAGTTGCAGCAGGATTCTCAGCGCCAGTTAATTGAAAAATACTGGAACTGTGAACGCTTTACCTAACTTGCGTAATTAGAAGCGCGGGCGAAATATTTTGACGTACGTATACATACATATATATATATATATATCTGAAATCTCAATTGAACACGACTGAGAGTCAGCTTCGCTCGCTCGCTGAATTATTGCTACTGCTAAAAACTATAAAATCAGTAAAAATTAACACTATAACATAAAAATAGTAAACTCCCTATAAAAATAACTACCTAGACTAGCCGCAAGACTTAAATGTAAATCATGAGCGTGTTCATTATAACTACGAGACAGCGAGTACATCTATAAGCAAAAAACAAAACAAAACAAAAAAAACAAAAACAAAAAAAAAACAAAAAAAAAAAAAAGAGAGAGAAAAACCAGTCCGAGTTCCAACTCATCCACTCCACTAAAATTCCTAGCCCACTCTGTCCCCAATACACATAATACTAAATACAGTAGGCATGAGTCACTATGTTTTATAAACTCGCTACAAAGTGTTCAACCTTATATCCCCTGAGAAAAATTACAGCAAGTTGTAACAATTGGCTGTAAGAACAGAGAAATCTGCTGTTATTATAAGCCAAGAGATGAAATAATAATAACAATAATAATAATACCAATTAATAACTGGTCTCAACCATGCTATATTACTTACAAGAAGTGGAAAATATAGTAATTTTCATATAGCCTTAATTGTATTTATAGACTTCCTGTGTTGGACCAACAGCTGATATGAATATAAAATTGACATTTCAAAGGACTGTAACAAGTTGCCTTAGCAACATCCAAATATCGCAATGACTTAATACTAATTAGACAGTCAAGTTTCATATATAAAGCAGCCCAACCAGCCCCCTATCACTGCTGAACAGTTGACATAAAACTTACACAAGGAGTGAGAAAAAGACAATTACTTTAAAAAAAATGGCTGCACTTTTAGGGATTGTTATAGTGGTAGCTGCAATTTCCATGAATCCGGCAAGGGCTTGTGAGCAGACGGAATCTTTGATCAGATCAGTCGGACTTATGCTGCACGTGAAAGCCATAGAAGTACCCATCAATGGCATTCCTGTTACCTTTGACAGTAGCGACTCCAACAAGGTATGCTATAAGGTTACTGTGACACCATGGCTAATATACACTTGGTTGATTATCATAATCTAATGTATATCAGGTGACTGCATCTGAATTGAGAAAGAGTGTTCAGATCGCCCTAAGTCTCATCAAAGTACTGGAACAGCCCAGCTACACTGGTAGCCATTTAAACGCCATTCTCGGCAACGTCAGACAGAGCATATGCAAATACGTAAGTTACTTAAAAACTAAAAGATAATGATATTATTATTCAGCTTCCAAAATGTCACAATTCATTGCAACATCCTTTCCATCCCATATTTTTAGCTAAACGTAGTGCTACTCCAAAACTTTGACTGCAGCCATGACAACACAACGATAAAGAAAGAACTGGAGACACTCGAATTCCTCACACGCCCACCTCTAGATCTGACCTATTTGTATCAGGAGGGACAGGATTGGGACACGGTGGTGATAGACATGAATCTACGTTAAGAAGCTCAAAACTTGAAGAAAACAATTTATCATTCCCACCTCACCAATATTACCTGATCACTTTTTATTCAGCTCAAATGCTATTATGTATATTTTTATTGAAATATAATTTCAATTAAAACAAATTCTTTATTGTACAAGTGTTTAACTAGAGATATAACCATATGGGTCAACTATTATAGTGGTTGATATATCTCATCATGGAGAAAGGTGCAAAAAGAGATCGCTCCACACTACAACCATCTCGTCAATCATTCAGAGCTGTCAATAAGGACGCTTCAATTGGCCGATATTGCCTGATCTGATCGGGAGAGATAATTCCTCGACAGGTTTTATTAGTGGCTACTAATATCCACTGTTTCGAGCAAATTCTCTCTCTACAATCCTCAATAAATTAACACAGACAACTTCAGATTGTTGTAGATCAAGAAATTATTATGAAAGTGATGTTCTGTCAATGCAAAAGAAAGAGTGCCAGTGGAGCTAAAATATAATACTCATTGAAATCAGTCAAAACAACAAGCGATTCTTTACAACAGATAGCACCTGAGGAACTAAATATTGAGATCTTCAGTAAGGCAGATAGACACGACAAATTCTCAAACATTTACGTATGCACATGAGCAGAGCGAGTGTATGCTGAATGATTAAAGGTTTGTTTGAGTGCTCCTGGTAATCAATGTGAGAAATGGCTTCCAGGCTATTGGATTTATAACAACACTTCACGCTAAAAATATGTGCAAATCAAAACACTTAAGTTAGTTAATTTTTAAGTCAAATTTTCAAACTTTAATCTGACTTGTCCTTCTAATTTACGGCACATTTCGTGAGAATGACACAAAATGGCGTGTAATTGGTCCATAATTTGCAAAAGCAACCGGCCCACAGCTTGTAACAGAATACCTGCTATCTACTATAAGAATGTTCCTAATTGAATAAATGAATTGACCTCAGATACCTAACTACTTAATTTACAAATGACTTCAATACCTGCCTAGCAATGAATCCCCCTTAGTCATGACTTCATAATGATATTCATAGCTAACCAACTGGCACATGCCTAATATAGCACACATTGCGAGTGAGGAGGCAAAGGAAATGAAGTCATTAGTGGCTGGTGTAGGATATATAAAGCAGCAAAATCAAGCCTTGAGCAGATCAGAAGGAGACAAAGCAGTAACTGACGATGGCTCTAATGAAAGTGACCCTATTAATTATCAGTGCGTTATTCACATTGTCTTGTGCTACTCGTAAAAGGGACTTACAAATATGGCTTGAAGATCAGAGAAATGAGATCTTAATGAATGACAAGGATGAAGAGGTAAGCTACGAGAGGTACCACTGCTAAAATTAACATAATAAACTGCCTATTAGGTGTCTACCTCTCTGTAGCTCCCACCAATGCTTTCATCCTCCATTTTATTTTTTCCCTCTAGATGATAGCAACTCAGAATAGGAAAACTTGTAGACAAGTAAATGATTCTCGTGAAAGGCACAGAGCTAGGTATACTAGGATGGTAGGGAAATTGCTCAAGTATGTGAACAGGTTTGAGGAACTTGAAGAACACAATGGCTACCCGACTCACAGCAGCCTGATGGACCACCACGCCAATATCGTCATACACGCTAAGCAATATGTAAGTAGAAATCATACTTAACAAATGATTGGTTTAAATTCTATCCATGTGATACAATTCCTTTATGACAGTGTTTATTTCTGTTGCTATAGCTACAAGATGTGGGCATCATCAGTGCAGACACCACACCCACAAGTTTGAAGTTATTGGAGTCGTACTACAACACTTGGATTACTCTTAGATATTTGGACGATCGATTGGCCGCTTATTAAATGGATCACTTATTATGAATTGCTTGTTTGTTCATTTCATGGCTTTCTTTGGCAAATAACATTTTCATGGCTTTCTTTGGCAAATAACATTGTAATAACTTCTTTGGTATGTGTTAGTACACTTCTTTTTTCTTTGTATCATAGCATATCATAGTATACATTTATATTTTTAAAAGTATTAATTAAAATTTTAAAGAAAAAATTTGTGCTCTTAACACGCTCAACCATGGACCATCTCCAAGCTACCAAATGAAGGAATCTAATTATAATTGTAGAATAACCAGCAGGATTTGACTGGAAAGTAATTTTGAAATTAGTGTTAAATGAGAACAGATACTACTATCACTATAACTGGGGAAATTCTTAAAAAATAAATAAATAAAATAAAATTACATGCACCTAATGAAACATTAAAGGTGCGAACCTTCAGCGCTACCATACACTTGCTAGCTATTACAAAACCATCTCAGACTAAAACAAGAACTAATCGGCTATTCTAATCTGGTATCAATATAGCTCGAGCAATGAAAACTGTACATGTAAATGCTGTCTTCATAAGAGAAGATGCTAAATAGGCCAGAGACACTCCAATGCAAAACTTCACGTCCAGAATTCCGTTAACTTCCCAGGATAAAGCAAAATTATCGCGGGCAGCAAGAAATTATTTGCTCACGACAGGGAGTGTTACCCACAAAAGCTAATACCTACGCGTAGCTGAGATTTGCGTTTTGTTAATCAGCCCGAAATTTAAAAAAAGCACAATATAGGATCTTAAATAGTCGTCCTGAGTAAGTTCATACCTAAATCAACTGTTAATTGTCAGTCATCTCCAAAATCAAAGCGTGACAGACAGACTGAGACAGGACGACTACTATAACCTCTCGCGTATTTTTACTGAGGGTTAATGAAGCACCAAAGATGTGAACCCTCAGTGCTACTATACACTAGCTTGTAGCTATTACAAAGAACAAAAAAGTGTAATTTATGTGGGCAGAATCAACTGTCGATGTGTAGCTGGTGCAAAGTTAGCAATCGTATTTAATTGCAATTAAATACATTTTTGCAGTAATTGCAATGTAATCTCCAAAATCAGAGAGTGACAGACAGACAAACAGACAGGACGACTACTATAACCCTCTCAAGCATGCGTGTCGAGGGTTAATAAAGGGAAAGCATATCATAAACGACAAGTGATAAACTAAATAATAAAAAATAATAAAAACACTACCTAGCTATTACAATATAACCTAGCTATTACAATATAATCTCCTTCCAAAAGAACAAGCAATCTGTTAGCTCGAGCAATGAAAATGATACATGGAAACACTGTCCTCGTAAGAGAAGAAGCTAAATTAGCCAGAAATACTCACCGATATACATTTTTAATGCGAAACTTCACTTCACTTCTTTCAGCTTCGTTAACTTCCTGAGCATAAAGCAAACTACACAGCTGGCTGCAAGAAATTACTTGCTCACGTGATTACAATGTGATGCTAGGGGGCGTTACACATAAAAGCTGGTACTTACACGGAGCTGAAAGCTTCGTGTTTTCTCAACAATTAACCCGAAATTAAAAAAGTAGCACAATTAAGGTCTTAAATCTTGGTCCTGAGTAAGTTCATACCTAAATCAACCGTTACTTGTCCAAACTTGGAGCGTGACAGAGAGACAGGATGACTACTATAACCCTCTCGCGCATGCGCTCTGAGGGTTAATAATTATAATCCAGACAAGCAGGGCAGGAACTGACAGGCATTAAGTGGCATGGCACTTACCAAGCCTTTTCAGAGAAAGTGATTCATAATCAAGTACATACATATACATCGTGATCTTTCAATGATTCAGTCATTCTCGGCTGAAACAACTAGTGATGTGCTTGAGCACAAATGGCGAGCGAGCCTGTGCGCAGACTTCAGAAGCATCTATCAGTCCATTTCTAAAAGTATAAGAACGTAGCCGTTGTGACCAAACTTTATCTAACAAATACAGAACTACTTTCTTACCTCAGTATCCCCGAGTACCGGTATTTTCTGTAGTCTCTAATATCGCATTCTGACTATCTGAGTTACCAGTAGCTTTTGACAACAAGCACTCACAGCCACTATAAATGGCCGAGTTTTTGGAATCATGTCTGGTAAAGGGTCTCAATACCATAATAACATTTCGCCATAACATTTTGGGACTTGGAAAAAAAAGTTCTAAATCATTACTGCACAGTGTCGAGTTTAACAGTAAGTTTTTAAAACCTAAGTTAGTCTTGTGCCATTTAGAAACAGCTAATGAAAGGGGTGAATAACCAAATTTCCTTGAATGATACGGGATCGCTAAACCGAAAGATTCAGTTTAGTGGAGGTATGGAAAGGGGTAGACCACGAAAATGTGAGGGTCAAAGTACAAAATGATATGCGTACGTCCACAAACAAACAAATATCCCCAATTTTCAATTGTGTTACTCCTGATAGTGTCTCGCTCGCTCGCCAATTATAATAGTAGCAAACTTCCTCAATTCTAACAGCCAAATATATATGTAATCAAAAATTTAATCTGATGTTTCGACTTCTTGCCGAGTCCTCTCACGGAGAGATTGACCTTATTGACCCCTGAAAAGGACTTGGGCAAGAAGTCTAAACATCAGGGTAAGTTCTAATTTTATGTCTGTAAGAACTGAGTAAATTTGCTATTATAAAGTGATATGTAAGTATTACCTGCCAATGCTTACTCAGCTGTGGGTTCTCATTTATTATTTATCCGACAAAAATAGAAATAATTGTGTATGAAGTAAAAGTTCAAAAAAATTAATGATTATAGAATGGTAAAGGGTTGTTAGTGATAGGTGTCAAAGTAAGGGTAAAATAGGTGTGGTCAAGGTAATCATCTCAGTGTTTCTCTTTTTATTTACATCACCAGAGAAACTGGAAAAAAAAGTTGGTAAAGTATCCTTTAGTGGTGATGACCCATACCAAAACATTAATCCCTTTTGCTGTTGGGTCAACTCTCTACTGTCACATAAAATTGGTAAAGGGTAACAAAAAATCAGTGTGTTGTGTAGATTACGGTAAAGTTGTGTTAAAAGGGAATCAGCTGATAGTATTTAAATCTAAATCTGGTAAAGGGTGACCATTTCATGTGGTAAAACATTTACTATAACTAGCAACGCGCACCTCCCGTACATCCGGACATTAATTTATTCCCCGCCAATACCCCACCATTCGGTAATACGCGAGCAGAAACAATCTTGCAGTAGTAGCAGAAGTATACTTTGCAAGTTGTGGTGTTTTAGTTTAGCTACTTGTTGTCTCATTCGTTTATAGCAACTCTCCATACGTCGTCTGAGCTCACGCGGCAAGGTGCACCAGGCTGCCTCTCCTTCAGTAGCCGTTCTCCGGACTCTGCGCACCTGAACTCAAGCGGATGGATCCGCCTCGATTTCTGCGGAGCGAAGACTTCCCAAGCTGCGCAGATCTAATACCTTCACCTCTGGCTATCTCCAATAAACTGCTCTCTCTTCCGACTCTCTTGTTATTGTTGTATTGATGTTTGTTTACTCTTGATATAGGCGGGCTCTTTTTAGAACCAATACAAACTAATTGAAAAAAAAAATTGCTCGCGTACTCGTAGTACGAGATATGGGGGTGGGGCTATTTCTTAAGAATTGCGAGTGGAATTAAAGTTCCAAATTTTGTATGAGTTTTTCTTGGAATCTAATAATGAGAACGACACAAAAATTTTACACATGGGTAAACCAAAAAAAAAAAAAACTGCACCACAACGAGAATTTTTCAATATCTTATAAATAGAAAAAATTGCGAATAAATCATAAAGTAATATTGAAATGGATAAGAACTCGTTGTCTTGCAGTAGAGTATCGGCTCAGCTAGTAGTGCACCAAATTGCGGAGCTCCTACTTACCGCACCGCTCCAAAAAAGTGCTACAAAGTTTTATAACCAGGCCCCGATATTTCCTCCAGATTCGCTCTAAAATTAGTGAGCGGCTCCTTCGGCAGGTACTTTGTTCTTGTGTTGTAGTGGAGAAGCCCCTGTAAGTATACAATAGTAGTAATCGTGCATAGCAACCATCAACAAAAAATTGCGTAGGCGGTGTGCGGCCACCCTTAAATCCTCAGCACGCATGCGCAAGAGGATTATAGTAGTGGGTTTGTCTGTCTGTTTGTCTGTCTGTCTATCAGCATTCAATTTAACTAACCTTTAAAACAAGTATGACCTGACCCAGTAGGATAATTTTAAGTCCCTTAAATTGACCACTTTTTTCAAATTTCGAGCTAGTTTCCGAGTAAATGCGGAGAATCTTCAGCTCCAAACAAGCGCAAGATAGATGCAATGACCTTTACCTTTCACGCACACTGGTGTACGTCATACAGCAGTCACATGATCACTCTTATAGTTAGCATATTTTCTCTTAACCGCGTGTGTCCTCGGTAGTTAGAAGTTAAAGTAATCCGAAGAAGTCTCAGTTGTGTAATAATGCGCTGGGGGTTCACACCCTTGGCGCTCTAGCTTAGATAGAACTTGGCATAGCTGCACAACATTATGCTATTATAAAGGGTTAGGGGAAACTAGATAAATGGATAATTATATTTAACAATAGAAGCCAGGTAAGCTCTGTTACAGGATGGAAGAACCCCTTAAAGTTGTGAAAGTGTGGAAGAAGCTGAAGAGGAGGAAGCACACTCAGGCATGACTGTGAAAGGGAAAAGGGGGAGGAGGAAGAGGGAGGGGGATTGCATATTTTAAGGAAATAGAAATTCAGTGTTCTGTTGGTGCACTTTCAATTCAACTCAATGAAGCCCCATTAACAATGTGATAAAAATCTCAGCAAGGTGACACATTAGAGATGGATGTGGCATGTTGTGGGAGGGGAAGGGGTAGGCTGGACAATAAGGGAAGGGATGACAAAGTTAAAGGCTATATATACAGAAGGCAAGCTGTAAGCTTCGTTCAACCGAGAAAACATTCTACGTATGTGTTTCGTTTTTGAGTGTTTTTAAAACCCCCACCCCACCTCCCCCACTCACCTTTAGAAATACCAGAAAGGTAACAAAAGACACTCAAAGCAATGCTCCAGACATCTCTAGACCCAGCTTCCTAGAAACTCCAAGCCCAAATCTCTCCAGGCATTTCTCATTAAAATGCCCTCCACAAATGCAGCTCGAATATTCAGTGCCAATTCCATTCCTATTATTTTCTCTTGGAAATTTTGTAAATCCCAAGATAGGCAAGCATACAAATTGGAACTAAAGAAAATCAGATTTTTAAAGTCACACTCACTCAGGCAATTTCCACTTGCGTACGACCCTAGAGAATACAATACGAAATTGATTAATTAAGAACTGAAGTTCATTGAATTAATAGACATAGTGATAAGAAACTGGATTGATTACTTGGAATTCACAGTAGCAGTAGTGGAGGGGAAACGGTTACAGGAGACTCACCCTCAATTTAAAATGTAATTAACTAAACCGCACCTGTTGACTAGTTTGCATAGCTCTTAGGATGGACACGTGCAGCGAGAAATTCCACTTGGCTTTGCCTCATGAAATTTTCTCACATCAATCATGTAGTTAATCCCAAATACCACAGCTTTCCCAGCTATTATGTCTCCACATAAGCTTGAGAACCTAACAAAGATCCATATTGAATTTTCATATCGGGGAATCCTGAACATCAACAAATAATACTAATTTGACATTACATCTCCCCTTTGCCATTGTTCAGAGACTTTTACCAAATGCACAAAAAAAAAAAAAAAAAAAAAAATCATACGGAATTTCCTACCAATTATAATTCACGAGTTCTTTTAGCGACCTGTAAAAAGTCCGTGCTAAAAAAAATGAAAATTCTAGATTATTAAAAAAAATAAGGATTAGAACTGCTTAAAAAATATTGAACTAGCTTAAAAATGCCAAAATACTGTACTAGCTAAATTGCTTCAGACTTTCCTGCCTAAATAAAGCAGTTGAATAAATTTGACACTTAAGAACTGAACAAAGAACACTTAACTTAAGACTGGCAGTGAAAGTTTTATTGTTATGCTTTATATCTTTCGATCCACTCAGTTTCATACAACGTAACTAATTCTTGCTGTTCACTACTAGATTTTTAAATTACTATAGCACTGCAAAAAAAAAAGAAAAAAAAAAAAAGTTAGTTAGCCTGGTGAATTCCCTCCCCTGCCCGATTTATGTACATAAGATTGATCCAGCAGATTATCAACGGAAAATATGCCAAGTAAAAACATTCAATTCTAATAGATGCCTAGAGGATTACAGGCGGCAGTTAAATTATGAATGTGAATAATGAAAGAATACAAATTTGATTTTAGAAATTGTTTCCATGATTTGTGCAAAGCCGTTAAACTTATTCAGTCATTAAAGATCGTATAACATAGTGAAATCATCTAACAGCTAGCTTTGTAGTACAGGCTCATCTGCAACATCTGCTCTTAAAATCAATGACTGTAGACAAAACTCAATAACTTGAACCAAGATGGAACAAAGACTTCATACAGAAACTTCTATTAGAAGTCCGTACATTTTACCTCACTGCAGTAGGACAGCTTTTCACTTACAGCTATTGTGCAACCTCCACCACTTGCTCCATATACACACACACACACACACGAGTGCTAGTGGATGAGGTCACCATTCAGTGACCCCAGAATCAGTCTGGGTTGGTTAGCTCGAGCCTGCCTACATGCTTTGCATCTGTGAAATGCCAATGGACTGGGTACTATGGGAACTGAATTGTGAGAAAGGTCATCAAAGCAAAGCAATACGTATGCATACTTAATTAATCAGGTCAGACACGCGTGCACACACACACACACACGTTCATACATTTTATACTATGTTGCTTAATATTATACAGATATGAAAAATATTTGAATTATTTATGCCTTTCTCTCTCCCTCTCTCTCTCTGCTAAATATACACTCGAACCTCTCTTATCCGTTCGTCTAAGTTACGGACACCTCTGTCTACCAGACACAAACTAAAATTATTGACTGCGTACGGATCGTCAGTGTAGTCGGAAAGCTACCAAATTAAACAAATAAAATCGGGAAAATATTTCGCGCGTGGCACTTCGAGTGTATTCGATCGTAGCGTTGTGTGCGGAGATGGAGCAGGGAAATCAACAGGCAGTTAGTGCGTCCACCGCTAGTTCTTCTCAGAACTCGTTGACCGGCGGCGGCGCTGCTAGTTCTTCTCAAAACTCTTTGAAAGGCAGTGGGGCTGCTAGTTCTTCTAAGAACTCAACGACCAACGGTGGTGGAGGCAAGGTCGCGGTAACTAAACGCAAGCGTAGCGTTTTAACTCTAGAAAGAAAGCTGGAGATAATATCAGAAGTTAAGAAATGGAAGTCAGTGAGGCAGTGTCTGGACAGTTTGGTGTTCCAAAATCTACAGTGAATGATATTTGGACATGAACGATGAAGAAATTGTAGAAGATGTGTTGCAAGAGAGAGAAGAATCTGAGTCCGAAAATGAAGATGAAGCGTCTTTAAATGCAATTACTCCATCGCAAGCTTGTGCTGCTTTCGATACTGCTTTGGAGTGGTTGGAGTCCAAAGGCAACACACACCCTGCACATCTTATGCTGGTAAAAAGTTGGAGAGACGATGCAGCTCAGCGTCGCTTGAAATCTATGAAGCAAACTAAAATCACTTCATATTTTAAATAAATTGATTCATGTATTTACAGGTGTTTTTGTTAATTTTAAGTAATATACTAATTCAATTATCAAATAATTAATTGTATACATGGTTCATCACCGAATAAATTAAGTATTTCTGAGTTAGGGACATTTTTTAGTTACGGACACCCCTTGGTCCCAGACTGTCCGGATAAGAGAGGTTTGAGTGTAGCAATAAGTCTAGGCTAAGTGTTTGCACTACTAGTACTTCTGTTGCTACAATAAGCACAGTGTCAACACCAATTAAATCATGATTGGAACTACAGACCACACACTCAGAGTTTGAGCAACATTCAGAAAGTCAAGGGTCACCCCATCATTCATTGGTCTTGAATTTTACTTTTTTTCCCTATGTCACACCAACCTAAAACAACCTGTCGCTGACTTCCACCAGAAACAGGACAGATTGAAAATGGAGGAGAAGACTTAGGAACTTGGAAGTATGTTGCTCATTACAATAGAGTCATTTCCATAATGTGCACTTCTGCTATTTTTACTGCAGCATCACTACTGGCACTGATTCTACACAATGGGCAAGTCTAATAGCAATCACAACAAAAGCTCCACAAATGCTTCAAGTGCATACCTTCAATATGAAAGTGACATTTTACTCACCCCTGTCAAAGCCCTGTCACAGGGTTCATGCCAGGTCATGTAGTAGGCGATAAAAGGGTCTGGTTTTCCCCCCCTTCAATCAAGTATTCAGTAAAAACTAAACCTTACTTCTTGTATTGGGCAAGGGATACTTACTTTGTCAGCTGAAATAAACTTCTTTTATGTCTCAATTCTAATACAGTCACTTTTACTTTTCAAGCAATTTCTAACTATCTTCTCACAAATAGTAACTTTCCCAAAATTAATGCCTGCACTGCTCAGGCTGTCCGTCATAGAAATGGCTGCCAGCGATTAATTTGTACACATTCTTAATTTTCATTATGTAGGCCTTCAATTGTGTACATTTATTTCAACTTAAAAATATGACTTGTGTGAGCTTCACTTGTTGCTGAGCAACTGCTAGTTACTTTCGCTATAATTGATCATTTCACTGCCGTAACCACCGTACAACTACTTAAATTATCGCCTCGGGAAAACTGTTGTTCTTGGTCGTCTGCATTGCCTCACGTGAATGCTGTAGTCTTGAGAAGTTAGTTATTTAGCTAGTCAATGATTTTCGAACATTTCAAAGTCTGAGTTTTGTTGACTTACTTCAAAATGGCGACCAGGAGGTCAATTGTTGAGGTAGTAGACCTGGATTAACAGCAACTTCGGCATTAGATGGTGAATCTAGTGGGCCCAGAAGGTGCAAAAGAGGTTCATGCCTACCGAAGCCATTCAACAACAAAGAGAGTTGCTCTGTGAAGGAATCCAGGCATTTAACTACGGTTATAGAAGACAAAGGAGTTTGTGAAGATTTGCGTGAGATGAAGTAGTTATCTGAATTCAGAGATTACTTACATACAATTTAGTATCAGATATGGAAACAAGTATATGTATTTGCGCATGCTTTTTATTTTATAAACATTTTTTAGACAAAGTTGAAAAAAATTTTTTTTTTTTTAATTGCCCTGATAATTTAGCGGTGAAACTGTCAACTCACAAATGTTTTGTTAGATGGCTGAAATGTATTGGTATTACCCTCGTATTATTTTTTCACCCTCCTAAAAGCAAGAGTCCACCTGAAATTATAATTTTTGCCTGAAATTATAATTTTTGCTTAAAATACTTGAGGAACTACGACACAAACTCTACATAGTCGTCAAAATATATGCCACATAAATAAACATAAACAATACAACAAGTAAACAATAACACCTGGCTGAAGTTTGTACATAATACGCTGGATTTCAAGCAGGAAATTTCACCAGGAGTGAGGGACAGATTTTGCATGTACTTTGCCATACCATTTGTTAAACCTTGCACACTACATTGATCCACATGCCTACAGTGTACACGTCGCAACTGATTAATTAGTGACGGTGGAAGTTCAACCAACATTGAGAATATCGACACGTGACAGAGAATATAAAATACCATACAGGTGGTCAGGCCTGGGTTCAAGCACTTAGTGCTTATGCTTATAAGTACTGTAAGCACTCTTTATGAAGTGTTTGATGGTGCTTTCAAGCACTTTGGTAAATAAATCACTTATGCTTGGGCTTGTATTCAAGCCCATCACTTCAAAGTGCTTGACAAGCACTTTTTAAGCACTAAGCACTTTCAAAGAAAGTGTTAACAAAAATGCAAATTTCACATTTGCACTGATAGATGGAGGCAGAGTGGTGTGACATTCGAAATATTAATGTTCATCAGATGCAGAAAATAATGTGCTTCAGCACAAATGGCGAGCGAGCTGGTCTGACTAAAATCTAATTTGAATGCTAGCAGCTTATAATAATTCTTTGCTTGTTAAACAGTGACTTGACTATTGGACAGTGAATTTTCAAGTAAGAACACATCTGTTACATAACATGTACATAGAGTACACAGCATGCTTGAGATTGTGCTTGAAAGCACTTGAAAAGTGCTTGACTGGGTACTTAAGCATTTTGTAAGCCAAGTGCTTGAAAAAGTGCTTAATGCTTTTAAGCATATTAAAAAGTGCTTGTACTTAAGCTTCAAGTGCTGTAGGAAGTGCTTGAACCATCCCTGCAGGTGTTAAAATGAAAGAAATAATAAAGTATGACAGGAACCATGAATGCAAGTTAAGACTTTGGTAGTATGCTGCTATCAGTATAAATATGACAAATGTAAAAGTGAGAGAAATATTCAGAATCACAGGCACTCCTCGATTTTAAACAACAGAATGATTAATTAGGAGTTTGATTGCATCAACCACTACAGGTACTACTGGCACGAACCCTTTAATTTAGCCTATTAATTAAACTTTCCTGTCATTTAAAAAAAAAGAGACTCAGTGGCATATATAAAATAAAAACCAGATATCGATTAATGCCCCTAGAAATTAACAAAGGATTAGATGATTGGTTGTTGTTGTTGTTGTTTTTAATTGAATTGAATTACTGATTGTTTCAATAAAAAAAGTAATAGAAACAGAACAAAACATGAAAATCAGCACTATAGTATTGAGATTACAAAATTTGAATTACCACAACCACTTGCTTGTGGTTTAACAAGGTAGCCAAACTAACGAGTCATAACAAAAATGAAAATTGTAAAGAAACTGAAGTATGAAGAAACTAAACTACCTTACTGGTGGTACTGGTTGAAGGAACTCAGCGGCTGAGGCTGTCTAGTGTGTCTTTTGACACCTCTACATTATCACCTTATACACTTCCACACTTAGAATACCCTTTACCTGTCAAATCCGCAGACCTCGGAACCCCGGGAATTAAACCAGACCGTTCGCTGATTTATAATTTTGGCCAAACATAACCACGAGGAAGTGTTAGACGCACTGGATGATTGTGACGTCTCAGGAAGCAGTTCGAGTAATGAGTTTCCGACATTAATACCTTGTCTGGCGGAGAAGTGATTATGAAGCAAGCACCAACAGCCAGCATTGAAGGAATAACTCTTACACTATCATTAGGTCAGAGTGCAGACTAGCCTCTTAATTCATCTCCTTATATGCAGCTATATGCAGGAAAAAAGCATAGCTTCCATTTCTTCCTCCAGATTTCAGCAGATATGGTCTGCACTTCCTATGCTACGATCCCCGGCTACTCTCCACGGAATATGAAATCTTCACGTGAACATTGAGAAATAAATGGACACTTTACAAGAAAATGAATCAATAAATTATTCATTACATCTCTCCAATGGCATTTCATCGCGTGGCAGAAATAATGAACTGTATTGGAATTATCTTATTGGTACCATCTTTCTATAGCATAATATAATTGCAATCTAGAAAGAGCAAGAAATAGTGGACCATATGTACCAGCGACTTTTACTTTAAAAATCACTGAATGATTTCGCTTTGCGTATTATGATAGAACAAAGCAAATAAACCAAATTTGCAGGGTATTGAAATTTTCAACAAAATTAAGGAGCAAAAAAATCCCCCATATTATGCAAGTGCTACTGTACATATTAATTTTTTTGTACAGTATATTTTAGAAGACTCCCATGATATGAGATGAAATTGCTAGACCCAATACCTGGCATGGCACAGGCTTCCTGACTGGACATATGCAAGGGTAAGCATAAGTTCTTTTCAAACCCACTCACTTTTTGGCAAACACTTCTACATCAAGTCACATCTAATCTAACGTTACTGTGCTTTGGGAGACCTTTCTTCTTTGTGTTTAAAGCCTTAGATATTTTAAATTCATCTATTTTCTAAAGTACACAACAACAGTACAGTCATGAATGTCTTCATACTTATTAACTGCATAGGATAAAGCTAAGTCGAGATTACGCAAGTATGAGAATGAAAGACAACCGATTGACCTCCAACCATTTAAAAGTTAATTGAACTAATCCATGACATAAAGACAGTTCATTTATAACAACAACAACAATAAATAATAATAACAAGAGCATCAAGATGCAATCCCTCAGCGCCAGTTAGTTTATTAAAAAAAAAATCAAGTCTACTATAAGTCAAAATTAAAAAAAAAAGTGTCAAGTTAAAGGGACATAGTTGTCCTCTAGCCGACTTCCTCTTATCTCAAGGCATAAAAGTCTGCAATCTTCAAGATCCGTTGTTGACAGAATGAATGAATGAATGAATGAATGGAAAAAAAAGACTACTATAATCCTCATGCACATGCGCACTGAGGGTTAACAATAAATTATTATTATAATAATAATAATTTATAATTATCACCTGTCACTATTATTGGTATTATTAAGGTTGTTATTGTCGTTTTTAGTTCAATTCATATTTTCAATGTGTAGCTATTCCAATAGATATAACCGTAGTTAGGAGGAAAAGTGGGTATTGGCCCTCCTAATCAGGTATAACAATACATACATTCTCACATCACCTAAGTGCCCCTTTCATATTTGTTTTACGTCCATGTTTTCCCCTCAGGGCAGTATTTGTTGACTGAACAAAACAAAAAATAACTTATGACTTAAAATGTTTGGTCTGAAACTAGCTTCCTGATGAATAAGAATAACCAAGACATGATAAGAGGAAATGGTCGAATTTTAATTTCATTTTTAATACACTGCCTTTTTTTTTCCTTTTTTTTTATTTTTTTTTTATAACCTGTTCATTAACTTGCACATTGTTCAGCTGTAGCTCATACTTACCACTAAAAGTATTTAATTTGATTCTGGAATTATGCCCCTGTTTTATTAATATTCTAGGTTGATAGAAAAAAAAAAAAAAAAAAAAAAAAAAAAAAAAAAAAAAAAAAAAAGAAAAAAATTAAATTATTGCTATAGTGCAATCAATAGTATAAATACTTATAATATATACACACATTTACAGTGTATATAAGAGTACTACTTTACTTCACTTATATTTTATCTATCACTTGTTGAGAAAACGCGAAGCTTTCAGCTCTGCGTAGGTACCAGCTGTTATGGGTAACGCCCCCTAGCGTCACGTCATAATCACGTGAGCAAATAGTTTCTTGCAGCCCGCGGTGTAGTATGCCTTATGCTCAGTGAAGTTAATGGAGTTGAAAGAAGTGAAGTTTCATATTGAAAATGTATACCGGTGAGTGTTTCTGGCTAGTTTGGCTTCTTCTCTTATAAAGACAGTGTTTCCAGTACCACTTTCATTGCTCGAGCTATGTTGATGCCTCATTAAAATAGTTAAAGATTGCTTGTTCTTTTGGAAGGAGATTATATTGTAATAGCTAGGTAGTGTTTAATAGCGCTGAGGGTTCACACCTTTGGTGTTTCACTTATATTGTTATTTCCTGGCCAACTCGACACAGTTTGAGCAGCTGAAGAGGAACAACTAACCACTACGGGAGGACTGAAATAAACACTCTGCACATTTTACCCACACTTAGCTCATTATTTCCTCATACACAGCCCCACAGCCCTGCCTACACTCCACACACCCCCCCTTAGCCTACAGCAAACAGGAATCTACACCCAAATACAGAGGGGAATTCCCTTGACAGATATGGAGAGTCATATAAAAGGGGAAATAGTTTGGGCACTTTAGAAGCAACTGCAAAACAAAAACTTGATCAAAATTTTACTATAAATCAGTTGTAAGGAAGACATTATTGGAAGCTCTTCTATATCTCCCCTGCTGTTGGAATCATGGCAACTCCGTCTATTCTACTCCTCGTGTGTGTCAGCATTTCCATGGGAACAGTCTCCTCCTCACCATCCTCGTCAGACTGCGTTGGGATATCGCATAAGTTTCGCCTGTACGTTCACCTTAATATGATCAATCGACTCTTCAAATCCCGCCTCCAAAACGTAAGTTGCGGACCCCCCATATGACAACAGGTTGATTTGATGCAACAGTAAGTGATTACAACTATTTTATTATATCATCCAATACCAATGCTATCACATGGCTTTCTTTGGTATGCAGGAACCTCTGCTGCCCCGCCCCATTGTAAGGGGGCGTGGCAATGAAGTCCAGATGAAGGAAAGGGAAGTGATGGCTTTATTATCTCTCATGGATCACAGCAGAGAATCCATGACAGGCGATGGAAATGATGCACTCCTTGAAGTTCTTCACACTCTACTCAACCACACCGATGAAACCACTTGCAAATACGTAAGAATTTCACTGAATTAATGGAGTCTAATTATAATAATAATGATGATGATGATGATAATAACAACATTAACCACAACCAAATTTGATTAAATTGTTGGTGGTTGATCTAATCCACTATAATAATGTGTGTGTATAATATATATATACACACACACACATATATATATTATTCATACTTGCCAATATTTCTGACAACTAGAATATTTTGAAATTTACTGTATGTATAACATTTAATTAAAGCAATTAAAGCAATGTAAACAAGAAATCAGTGCATTACCAAAAAAAAAAAAAACGTTATAATTTATGTCAATTTTCTCTCTTGCAGTTAAAAGAATCATTTGAGGTGGATTGTGATGAAGCAGGTGAGACGAGACGCGTGCTACAGATACTGAAGGTCAAGGAAAGCATCGAGGACCTCCTGGAAATTCTCAGCCAGACTGAGAGCAGACACAGGATCAACCCAAGCTGTGCCTGCATACAGCAACTCATCCCAGACGACACTCTCAGACGCCATGCCATAGCCGCCATTGGAATCCTGGGCTGTTCTTGAGGCTCAGCTATCTCCCCCGAATGACTGGATTAGTAGACTCCGCATTGTTGAATATCACACCTGTTTACTTACTTCATGCATTACTTAGTCCTTCTCACTTTGAATGAACCAAATGTACTTATGTGTGTTATACATGATATATAGAAAAAAATTTCTCTCTAATAGTTGGGAGTATGAATTATTATAGTGACACAAATTTTCATGATACAACATTAAAACTTTCATTAATGTTAATAGTACGGTGCGTAAGTTGCCCATTAAAAAATGTATGGGAAAAATTGCTGTTCAATTGAAATCGCACAGTGAACACGTAACTAATTGAAATACCTCGGTAACTAAGTGGAAACTAAGTGAAATACCTCGGTAGCTAAGTGAAATAGTATGGGTAAGTGCGCACACGTGCAGTGTTAACCTTGGAAACGTAAAGTTTGAGTAGTTTTTAGTTGGAGACTATGTCCTTCTTTACCATAGAACCTCTACCCGTATTAGACGGAATGTTTTACAACAGATTAGGAGGAGCCGCACATTGAAAAGAAAGTTCCAGCAAGCTAATCATGAAATAAGGAGATAGTGAGTGAACGATATAATATAGCTACAATTGCAAATGACTTTTTAAAAGCTGGCCTACTATTAGCGAGTGATAGCACGGGTAACCTGTGCTATTAGTGATCAACAGCACTTGTAAAGCAATTGAAATAGCACTTGGCTTCGCCTCGTACTATTTCAATCACGTTACTCGTGCTATTACAAATTGAATTCTGAGGATGACAAGTGTTTATATTCCATTCCAATATTCAAGTGTAGCTTTGTTATTTTTTAAATGCTTTAACCACTGAGCACGTGCAGTAGCTGTAAAGTATCTTCAGTGAAAATATCCACTCAACAGTAAGTATATCGTTTCTGCCTCATGTGACAAGCCATTCGGCAACTATAGACACTTTTGAAAGTTCTTCACCAACAACATTCTTAATTCTGGAAGTAGCCTGCCCCATGTTTGGTGAGTAAATCATTATCTGAAATCAGAACCAATTAATTAAGAATCTAATTCTTGGAAGTGGAAGTTAAGAAGCCAGACGAGCGAGTCGGTGCCTCTAATTGTAAGTGCCTTCAATTACCCGAGTGTGAACACTACCATCTACTCTGGGCACTAGCTCTGTTACTGCCGGAATTCAGTAGGAGAGATAAAAATTAATTTTAAGAAATTCCGACAATGTGTAAGGTTAATTGTAGCTCCAGATGTAATTAGGCAAGCTCCCTACCTAAACAGCACTTAATAAAGTCCTGAGGACAACAAAATCCCGCGCTGAGTAGAGAAGCTAAACAGAATCCTTATACGCCAGTAGTCTCAATGACATAATACATCCTCAGTCATGCTGAGGTAAAAAAAAAGTCATTTCCCCTACTTCCTTCCATCCACTAGTGCTGCAGACTGCGGGACCGCTAATGAATGCTATTGCCCATGCTCAGTGAGTACAGCTCTGAGGTGTGAACTCATGCATTCCATAACGATGACCTATTGCACCACAGAATACACATACAAGCTAAACAGGCAATTCGTGTGAAGTAAAATTTTTATATGACTAAACAACTCTCTCAGACGTCAACTTGGGTAAAGATTTTTTTTTTTTACACAATACTTAGCTTTAAATGATTCAGTCATTCTCGGCTGAAATAATAATAGTAATAGCAAATTTTCTCGTTCTAACGGTCAATATTGTTAAGTTTTAATTAACAATATGGCTGCTAGAACGAGAAAATTTGCTATTATTACTTAGCTGTATTTTTTTTAATGGTTATAACCAAATCATTTTATTTTTTAAGCTCAATTTAATACTTCGTTAATTTCCTTCTATAAAAAATACTGTTCTTTTAATGCATTTCACAGTAATTTTTCTTTTATTCACTTAGCTTCTAAGAACTTGCACTCTATCTCCCTTTCTCTATTTCAATATTACTCAGACCACTGGCGTAGGAATAATTGAGTAGGAAAGGACACTTTATTATAATATGCTAACTATTGATTGCTTCAAGCTGAAATTCAACATACTAGTGTGATTGTAATATAAGATATTTGCAGAGAAGAATGTAGCTTGTAACTAATGATAATAAACTATATAGCAATTAATATCACATGACATCATCAATAAGTACTGCAAGCCACTGCAAACTGTACCATATTAAACTTTAAAGTCAAGTATAGCAACAGATATAGATTGCACTATCAAGAGTGTGCATACTACAGTCATTATGATAAGTCAACCTTGAACAAATTGCAACAAAAGCAAACTCAACTGATTAATGCTTCTTTATAATGTCCTCTATAACAGCAAAAAAAGTCTCAAGGAATCCTCCTGGGGGAACATGGTGAAAATCGCTAAAATGTGTAAATCACTTAATTCTTAATTAGCAGTTTGTGGTTTTTTGGTATTTTTGGTCATATCTTTTGTTTTGATATCTCTTACATTGTCTTCTCCAACAAACCAATCCTTGAGCAACCTGTAACCTGTCATTCAATACTTGTATCCACCAACTCCCCTACTCTTAGTCTAGCAGTCAACTTTATTGAAGAAAAAAAGGAAGTTATTTACTATTATATCGGCTGAGTTGATAGCAGTCCCCAATCTTAATGCTGAAGCCCTAGTGAGAGGGCAGTTAGCTGGCAATAATTCCGAGAGTTGCCATGGTTTAACTATCATAGTTGCCATTGAAAAATTTCCAAATTATCGCTGAAAGTTTGAAGATGTTTTGGAAAAAATATTTAATGAACAATTTAAAACACTCGTTGTACAATATAGGAGACATTTCAATCTCACTTGTATTTTCACTCACTTTTGGCTCATGAAAATACTCACGCGTGCTCGTGAAATATCTCTCCATATTGTACGCCAACTTGTGCAATAGGTATTATATATATTATTATATGTACATATAATATACATGCTTACTCAGGTCTAGATTAAATTCATTATTTAATAGGGCCACGGTATAATATCTGTAAACAGCAAAGGCCTATGAGTCTGAAGCTATAAGAGTTACATGATTTGATCCAAGTTAGTGCCAAGTGATTACATAACTATACTTACACACATGTACACACACACACACTGTATATAGAGGAAGTGGGAGTATTGTGTTGAACCTATTGTGATATGAGCGAGCCTATTATCCCAGCCGTGTGAAAATAGTCACAGCAGTGCCAGCACTTCCTTATCCAGCTGCTTCTGTGGTACACAATGACATTGTCTCCAACTAGAATCTCTCGAACTGTACGTTTTCAAGGTTAATGCTGCACGCATGCACACTTATCTATCCGTACTATTTCACTTAGTTTCCGTGCTATTTCACTTAGTTTCGCACTATTTCATTTCCCCGTGCGATTTCAATTGAACAGTTATTTTCCCCATACATTTTTAATGGGCAATTTCGCACCACTATTAAATTTAGAAATTGTTAATTTGTTACCTACTGAAAACATTATGAAAGGTAGTAATGAAGCACATTCAATAACTTAACATGAACAAAGTCAAAACATGTTCCCTTTTGGTTTTCTTATCCATATACATCTTCCATGTCATCGTCAGGTAAGATTTTTTGTGATTACAAGCATGACAGTAAACACTCAGCCACTGTACCTAATAAAATTCCTCCCCCCCAACCTCCCTAGTACTTAGTAACATTGTGTTGTTGTTTTTCCTTTAATGTACTGGTATTTTTTTAATTAACAGTGGTATACATGATGAAAGTGGCTAAGGTATAAGGCTTAGTAGGAAAAATATATAATACACACACAAAAAAAAAGAGAATGGGGGTAATATTTTATTCTAAGTCTTGGTACAGAATTACATCTTATAAAGTATATTGCACGATTAATTTAAAATATCGATTGCTGTCTAACTTAGCTCCCCCCTGGGTGAAAGCCTTAATGATAGTAGGGATTGAACATGTTTACAATCAGTATCGGTCATGATCCTCAGAAGTGTATCTGAGAGTTGGCTAGAGATAAATTTATCGTAGTGACAGTGGTTAGTGTGCAGTAGTTCAATATGATGGGATTTCCTGGATAATATTGAATTATTCAGATGTTCAATTTCTTATATGATATTTTCAATGAATGCAATTTTTTTCCTTTATGCTGGTCCACCAAATTGAGGCCCATGTGAAATATACACTGTCCACACATCGGGGATTTGCAACTGTTGCATTTTCTATTTCTTCCGCTAAGTTTATCTAATTTAGGATAATGAATTTTTATTTATTATAAGGTCTATCATTTAGATAGAGCTGAGATTTCTTCCCTGTGGCTAACCTCTCAAATTAATGTTGTTGTTGTTATTATTTTTTCCACACTGTCTTGACCATCTATTTCTGCATTATACTATGTGTTCATGGATGGCCCTACCTCTTGTTGTGTTACAACTGGCCAATCTAGAGATCCAGAACCGCTGTGTTAGTGAATATGTTTAAGAGACTATACCTCTCGAACTGTTTCTAACAATTTCTTGGGGGGATTAGCTTGCAGAGTATGAGTTGAAATTTCATGATTGCATTTATTCACTTCAGTGTGTTTTCTTTTTCTATTGCTTTTCTTTGTAGTGGGATGGAGTGGGTGGAGCTGCTTTCGATGTCTCTGCTTTAATCCAGCTGTGAATGATGCTCAAGAAGTGTCAACATTAGATCATGTACTACCTGACACTGCTGTAATGATGGCAAGTAAGTGTTCTCTAGAGTGTGTTTGTAATATAAGGAAGTATTGATTCCAATAGGTCTACATTGCTAGAATGTATCACCAACACTCACAGTAGTTAGTGGCTCTGGCTAGCTTGTTGTGGTCACCTAGGACACAAGTGTTTGTGTGACAATAAATATACATGTAAATGTGTATGTCAAGTTATGTAATCAGATGTCAGTGTATATGAGACCAGTACTATCGCAAGATGTTGACAATCTTAGTGAGTAGTCAGTCATTCTCGGCTGAAATAATTATTGGCTGTTAGAACGAGAAAAATTTGCTATTATCTTAGGGGTTTTACCCACACTAATTAAGCCACAATTAACTACATGATGAGTGAGCAAGTTAACGGAGATGTAGCCCACCATCACATCACCCGAACCCAGGTAAAGGTCGACAGAAGACGTGCAAATACTGCGACCATGCGGCTAAGTGGTCACATGTGGTGTGTCACATGTGGAGCAATGGCACCCGGGCACAATTACATTAGTCCTAATAGCCACTGTTTTCAGTGCTTGTAGCCTAAGCCTAGCAGCTACCTGTTACTGCCTTGTCAGAATGGCTGATTCACCCGACACTATTAGCTCTCTAAGGATGACTGCTCATCAGTGGTAGTTTGTTTGTTTTTTTAAGAGTAAGGGGCTGGAGATATACTGTCTGTACTCTAAATAATTAGCTTTCTGTAGGTCAGGTTGGATATATAGGATCTACATCATCAAGCCACCACCTCATTGTGAAATCATCAGTACCCGGCTTATGGCCTTTCATACACAATAGATACTTACAGATGTAATCAGCCGAAAACAGGAGTTCTATGGCTCGATAATACATGGGCATGCTGCCGGTCCATTTGCCTTGCTTAACTAGTGCAGTTAGGTTAAGAGTTGGACTATAGTTCTGATGCTGTTACTGAGAGCATGCTGCCAACCCTCATTATGGTCAGGCATAGGCTTCGTTACAGGTGTGGGGTGCATGGCCGGCTCCTTATTCTAACCTTCATGCAAAAATTTATGATCATCATTGTCCATTGCATATTAGTAACTATCTGCAGTATTTAGTAATGGATCTGCAGTATTTAGTAATGGATCTGCAGTATTTAGTAATGGCCAGACCCTCTCACGGTATTGCCAAGATTGGCTCTGTCAAAGTGATCAGTTTTCTCGAAAGCATAGAAACTCCTGAATCAGTCAGGTGCATGCTGTAATTGAGATTTATGCTGATGTGAGTGTTACATGAGAAGGGAGGTGGAGAAAATAGGGGTTACATGATGAGAGAGATTAGAGAATGAACTAGTGCTGGATGTGTGTTAGGACTCATAAGCCACACTACACTATGGCCAGTGTGGCATTATATAGAGCATAGGTAGGAGGTTCTAGTGCATATTGTAGTTAGATTTTACTAGAGGTGTGACGGTCCACCGGGGGCCCTTTAATAGTGTCTTATTCTCACACTATCACATTCGCTGCCTGTCTCTATTCTCTTACTCTCAGGCTCACTGCCTGTGTATTCTTGCACTATCAGGCTCACGGCCGTCATTCTCAGGCTCGCTGCCTGTCTAGTCTTACGATATCAGGCTCATATTCTTTCACTATCAGGCTTACTGCATGTCTACTCTCACTCGCAGGCTTGCTGTCATCTATTCTCTCACTCTCACTCAGGCTCGCTGCCTATCTATTCTCACTCCATCAGGCTCGCTGCCTGTCTATTCTCACTCCATCAGGCTCGCTGCCTGTCTATTCTCTCACTATCAGGCTAACTGCTTATCTATGTATTCTCTTGCGCTCACTCAGGCTTGCTGCCTATCTATTCTCACTCTCACTCAGGCTCGCTGCCTCTCTATTCTCACTCTCACTCAGGCTCGCTGCCTGTCTATTCTCAGGCTCGCTGCCTGTCTATTCTCCCTCTCACCCAGGCTCGCTGCCTCTATCCTCACACTATCAGGCTCACTTTCTATCTATTCTCACACTCAAGTTACTGTCTATCTGTTTTCACACCCAATGCTGTTAAAGCATTCTTGCTCTTTAGCTCACCAATGTATTCGTGCGCACTCTCGGGCTCACTGCCTATCAATTCTCATTCTAGCCACCTATCTAGTCCCACACCCAGGTATCTAGTTTCAACTATCAGGTTCGCCACCTATCTCGCACTCAGTGTGCTGCCTTGCCACAGCCAGACTCACCACCAATGTATTGTCATGCTTGAGTAGTATTTGTTCTTATTCTTACCCATCCTCACACTCAGACTTGCTGCCAACTAGTTGCACATCGTCATACTCTATCTGTGCACTCTCAGACTCACTGCCATCCGATCTTGCACTATCAGACTTGCCTACTTAATCTTGCACTGAGCCCCAGGGCCTATCTATTTTTGCATGCACTATCAAGCTTGCTGCCTATGTTTTCTCAAACTTGCTGCCTAGGTATTCTCAGACTCACTTTCTATGTATTCTCAGGTTCGCTGCCTATGTGTCTATTCATAGGCTTACTGCCTATCTTGTCTCAGGCTCACTACCTATGTATTCTCAGGCTTGCTGTCTATCTAGTCTCAGGCTCACTGCCTATGTCTCGGGCTCACTGCCTAGGTATTCTCAGGCTTGCTGCCTATGTATTCTCGGGCTCACTGCCTATGTATTCTCGGGCTCACTGCCTATGTATTCTCAGGCTCACTGCCTATGTATTCTCAGGCTCACTGCCTATGTATTCTCAGGCTCACTGCCTATGTATTCTCAGGCTCACTGCCTATGTATTCTCTCACTGCCTATGTATTCTCTCACTGCCTATGTATTCTCAGGCTCACTGCCTATGTATTCTCAGGCTCACCGCCTATGTATTCTCATGTATTCTCAGGCTCACTGCCTATGTATTCTCAGGCTCACTGCCTATGTATTCTCAGGCTCACTGCCTATGTATTCTCAGGTTCACTGCCTATGTATTCTCAGGCTCACTGCCTATGTATTCTCAGGCTCACTGCCTATGTATTCTCAGGCTCACTGCCTATGTATTCTCAGGCTCACTGCCTATGTATTCTCAGGTTCACTGCCTATGTATTCTCATGTATTCTCACTGCCTATGTATCTCACTCAGCCTATGTATTCTCAGGTTCACTGCCTATGTATTCTCAGGCTCACTGCCTATGTATTCTCAGGCTCACTGCCTATGTATTCTCAGGTTCACTGCCTATGTATTCTCAGGCTCACTGCCTATTCTCAGGTTCACTGCCTATGTATTCTTAGACTCACTGCCCATGTATTCTTAGACTCACTGCCTATGTATTCTCAGGCTCAGCCTATGTATTCTCAGGTTCACTGCCTATGTATTCTTAGACTCACTGCCCATGTATTCTTAGACTCACTGCCTATGTATTCTCAGGCTCACTGCCTATGTATTCTCAGGTTCACTGCCTATGTATTCTCAGGCTCACTGCCTATCTGTTCTCAGGCTCACATATGCATCTGCATGGCACTCACTCAATTACCCCGTCACGCGATCAGGACATGTTCCTTCTCACTTGTGTCTGTTGCTGCCTCCACCAGGCACACCGACTGTTACTATTAATAGCTAATGCCAACTTTTGAAGTTCCATGTGAATAGGGATGTGGAGCAGATAATGCAACAGGGGAGGGATATTCTTAGTACACTCGAACCTCTCTTATCCGTTCGTCTAAGTTACGGACACCTCTGTCTACCGGACACCAACTAAAATTATTGACTGCGTACGGATCGTCAGTGTAGTCGGAAAGCTACCAAATTAAACGAATAAAATCGGGAAAATATTTCGCGCGTGGCACTTCGAGTGTATTCGATCGTAGCGTTGTGTGCGGAGATGGAGCGGTGAAATCAACTTGCAGTTAGTGCGTCTACCGCTAGTTCTTCTCAGAACTCGTTGACCGACGTCAACACACACCCTGCACATCTTATGCTGGTAAAAAGTTGGAGAGATGATGCAGCTCAGCGTCGCTTGAAATTTATGAAGCAAACTAAAATCACTTCATATTTTAAATAAATTGATTCATGTATTTACAGGTGTTTTTGTTAATTTTAAGTAATATACTAATTCAATTATCAAATAATTAATTGTATACGTGGTTCATCACCGAATAAATTAAGTATTTCTGAGTTACGGACATTTCTTAGTTACGGACACCCCTTGGTCCCAGACTGTCCGGATAAGAGAGGTTTGAGTGTAGTTGTAATACACAATACTTTCACACAACTGACATACCTACGCAAGACTTAACCTTCGTGGTTAGTCTAGTGGAGCAATGAATTTTCAAGTAAATACTGTTGCATACGGCTTATAACTGACAAATAGCGTATTAACTTACCACCGCCACTAACTCAAATAGAAATGGAGCTCCCACAAGTTTTTGAGTTTTAACTGCATTCGCAAGAGAATTCAAATTGGTAAATAATTCGCTTTCTAGGGTGATACTGGTAATGATCGCTAAACCGGAGGATTCCTTTTAGTGAAGTTTGAGATGGGGTCGAACACGGAGCGAACACAAAAATATGCGAGGGTCAAAGTACAAATAGCATACGTACGTCCACACATAAATTACAAAAAAAAATCCCCGATTTTCAATTGTGTTACCCCTGAGAGTGTCTCACTCGCATTTATAGGAGTAAATCTTGGAGTCACAAGCCACTTGACTATGGCAAGAGTGGTGTAGAGAGGAGTTATGGTACTGTTAGCATGTGAGGTTAGATTCTCCACCCGGTGGTGGTGTGACAGTCAGACAGACCACCTTAACGTAGCTGTCCAGGGCAGGCTGCCCTTCATTCAACATCTAATACTACTGCGTACTGCCCCTCACAGCTATTAGGCCAAGCAGCCCTTCAGCTAATCACTAAGTGTGATACGTACACTCTGCCCTTGCTCAGGTCTTCTTACCTGGGCATGTGGTCCCTCACTTATTAACGACTGCTGGGGGCACTCTCCCCTTACTCGACAACCACTACCCAGGTTGTGTTCCTGGAGTCTACTTAGACTCTAGTGTGCAGTGAAAGCAGGTGAGATGGGAGTATACAGGACTCACCAGTCCTGGTTTACTGAAGCTGTGCCCACTCGGGTTACCCGAGATAGACATGGTGGCTGGAGTCATCCAGGTACCAGGCGCTGATCACAGCTCCAAGGTCAGTGGCACCACTCCCTTCTCCAAGGAACCAATATGTATTCACTGTATGGCCACATCACAAAGCCAGTGAGAGGGAGAAGGTTGGGGGTCATGGGTAGTTCAGCAGTACTCTTGTCATAATGCTCAGTTCTCAATGTGTATGCTAGTCTGTACTTACTTTCACAGGTATACAGCCTACTACCATTGGTAAGAGAGCTGCCAACCCCCTTTCCTAACCTATCACTTATAGCCTTGGGGGTGTAGGCCGCCTCCTGCAGCACTTTGGGGGGACTCGGCAATGCAGGGCAATTAACGCTAATTGCCACTGACCTGCCGAGTCTCTCACCCCCAAGGCCACACAGGGGGGTGGGTCCAGGGCCATACCACTGCCTCATGCACAAGGAACATGCGCAGACATGACCACGGGCTCACATCAGCACAGACTGTCAATGTGTAGTTTAGGAGGATGACACCAGGCAACCATACCAATAAGGCGAATCAGTTCTTTTGTTAGTTAGTTGGAGAATGTGTGCATCAAAATATGAAAGAGACCATCAACTATTTTGTTAACTTTGCCATTCATGAATCTTGAGCTGATGGAAGCAAATTAATTAGAATTCCACCATGTGTTAAAAATGTTACTGCAAACATGTCTTTCAATATGCATGCTTGTATCTACATCAGCACATCTTTCTAGCACATTTCCCATTTTGTGAAATAACATGTAATGTACGTGTATTACATTGTTGAGCAACAAAGTTACGTATTACAAGTGCAACATATGTAGTATTCTTTGAAATATTTATATAAAGATGGTTCTGATGTTTCGTACTGCTTAGAAAAGTTTAGTAGAATCTTTTGCCATCTATCTTTATTTTGCTCTCTGTTAAATTCTCAGGATTAAGCAAAACTATCTCAAATTGCAAGAAATTATTTGCTCACATAATTATGACGTGACGATAGGGGGGCTTTTTCCACAACAGTTAGTACCCTATGTGAAGCCAACAGCTTCATGTTTTCTCATACTTTCATGTTTTCTCTGACTGCCAGAACAACTATAACATTACACTTTATTTCATCATTAGTATTCAGCATGCTCATTTGTTCTTATTTTCGTGTACCGTCGTGCATCGTCGATGATTTGTTTTTTTGTTTATATTTATCACCTAGAACACTGTCATTAACTGGAACTCTGACGTTACCATACCCACTAGTCAGGGTCTTCACTGCACTATAGTTACTCTGTTTCTGCTTAGTGTAGTGCGTGTATGCCAGGATCAATGTGATTTCTCGCATGAACACCTGCAAACCAAAAAAAACAACAAAAAACTTGCCTTCGAGCCTACCCATACCGAATCATCTTCCTACACCACTGTTTACATTTGCTCTTACATTTACTACTTTTACATTGTTTGTAACAAAAGGAGTCCATCTGAATGCTTTCTGACTGGCAAGCAACACCCCTTTTTTGTAACTAGAGCAAAGTTTAGTGAAGCCATCCAACATTTTGATGCCATTTGTACAGGATTCCCCTGATAGATGCGTGCACAATGTTGCAATCATAAGTACTCTCTGTATCACATGCACATACATGAACAACTGTGGCATGTAAAATCATTGAGAAATTATAGTTTCAATTATTACAAATTGTGTATCAGCCCATGAGTAAAATTGTAGAGCTTTTGCTGCTATGTCTGTACAAATTAAAGTTTTTGTTGTGGGGCTCATCACACCTGGCTTCCTCGTGTAAAAACTCATATATTGTATACACTTACATATACATATGTGTACAGTATATAAAGTGCCATTGTGGTCTCTTTCACTCATCTTAGTAAGAGGTACTTTTCTTGTTGTTGTTGGGTTTTTTTACGTTCTTACATTCATAATGTATATTTTAGTTTTCTAATTAAGCATTCCTATAAAGGTTATTATTGAGACCTTTATCGAGTAGAGATAAGCAGTGTAACATCAACTGCTGTACTGTACTGTAGTGAAAACAGCATTGTGTTCCTGAAAGGAACACCAAAAATTGGTAACATGTGATTACTTTCCCTTCTTTGTTACAGGTTGGAGATGAAAGAGTGTCCAAGGAATTGCTGTGGACGTTTCCAGTGACAATTCAATCCTTGTTTGAAGGAAAATCTACTGGAGTATTGAGGACAATTAAACCTATCACTGACACTGTCATAATCCAACCTTTAAAAGCGTCTTCATACTGAAAATTTACAGTATTTTATTTTTATGGAATAGTTCATTAGTATTTTGTCAATGGCATTGGGAATGGTATACTAGATTACGAGCAGTCTGCATTAATTTCAGAATAAAGTTGACTAACTAACATACTCAAGGTTCCTTCAGCTAGTGACCTCGTAGTGCTGCCTTGAGTCGTCACGTTGATCGTACTGAAGTTGTATTTAATCTATGAACAAAGGGTGGGGAAGGGAGGGGGGGGAGAGGAGATGCGGAGGAGGTCACGTCCAAAATTGAAGCCACACCCTTTGATTGTTGTGTGAACAAGTAGCTATTATTATTTAAAAAACTACAGTTGCAAAATATTGATGTGTACCCACAGCTATTTTTCCAAGTGATCATGTACTTCAGCATGATTGAGGTGGGTCTGTTGGCTCAGAAATGGTCAGCCCCGCAGAGATGGTCAGCAGGTCAGCCCCGAAGTGGTCAGTCCCGCAGCAATGGTCAATGGTCGTCCAGTTGCGCATGCGCGAGTGCTTAAGGTTCAAAGTTTGTTTGATTGGCCGCGCTCTATAGGTCAAAGGTGAGGGTCAGCCGTTCTGCACATAACGTCGTCCATTAATTTCTTGCCCGCGTGTAGGTACTTTCCCTGAAATTGCTGCGTGCTAATTAACTTTATTCAACTGCGATAACTCACACAGCTAACGAGAATAGTTTAAATTACTGGTTGATATTGCTAAAACTATTAATACCAGAAGTATTTTCCAGCAAAGATAATGTAGCAGGCCCTGCTGACCCTCTCCTGGTGATGCTCAAGGTCATCTAGTAAGTATTAGTCATTGTTGAAGCTGTCAGTAGATGATGCCACTGGTAAACTTGGACTAAAGAACTGGATATTACCTCCCACACCAAGCCTACACTATGCCAATGCTGACCAGTCATTCTTCTGGAACACATAATTTATATACATTGTCTTTATTAGCTATAAAGTTGCTATATCAGATTTTTTATTTAAACGTCATGCCTAGATTTATTCATTTTTTATAATGCACCTTAAATGTGTGACAATATAATATTATGACTAATGACAACATCATGGGGATTCCAGAAGAGCCTGAAAAGTGCCTGTCAGAGTGAGGAATCAGGACGGATGAATGTTTCACACATCAGTGTGCAGCCTAGCACATATAGCAAAATTAGATGCAGCAATATTAAGTATTAGTTCACATTATGAACTAAAATTTTTTCTCCAGGTCTCCCAAGTTTTGTTTACAACCTAGCTAACTATTTCTAAAACTAGTTTAGACATAACTTGTCAACTAAAATCTAAATCACTGATTACTCACCTCTTAGCTACTAATCCAGAGCGCAGAAGAGGTGCTACAATTGCTGTATCCTCTCATCAAGGTGCCTCTGCGCGTCCATTCTTGGCAGGCATTTCAGGAATGCTTAGTTCCTGTTTTCGGCTTCACCTGGTTCTAAACAGCAGTACCGCCAGTCCCCTCCTAGTACGTCCTCTAGATGGACGACAAGAAACTTATTTCCTGGCCAAAGTGCAGAAATTAGCTACTACTTTCAAGAACGCCTTAGCTCGCACCCGGAGAAAAACAGAATAAGTAGTAGTAGTGTTACCTGCTTTTTTGCCGCCTGGCAATAATTGACTTGAGTGCGCCTGCGCTAAGATTTTACGTAGCGATTACGTAGAAGGCATACCGCTAAAAGCTGAAAAACGTCATCTGACGTCATCAAATGGCGATCTCTGCCGCAAAAGCTGATAGTCAGCCAAATTTTTTCAATTTTTCCACTAAATATTATATTTCAACACACACAAAAAATATATATGAAACTTCAATTATTAATCTATGTTCTGACAAGTCTAGAAAGGTCCAAGTATAAAAACAAAGAAATGCTGGCTTAAACACTTTTGGCACTTTTTTGCTACATTTTTGGCCATAAATTTCGAATTTTTTGAATAATGAAATTAATTTGGTGCACCAATTTATTTTTCCTATAAACTTCACAGGCTATATTTCATATGTGCTAAGTGAGAAAGGTCCAAGTATAGAATTGTTTTTTTCCTGGCTTATACACATCAAATTTTGAAAATGATAAAATTGAGCCACTTCAAGGTGCCACCTATCACACATATACCCACAAAACCACAAACTAATTTGATGAATCTATTAACATAGCCTTAGTATATCTCCATACAAAAAATGAACTTTGTACAGCTTTTAGTTTCCCTGCAGTGGAATAAAAACCAAGACACAGTCAAAAATTCAAAAAGTTTGCTCTTTAAGCAGGGAGCACTGTATATAAGTAAATAAATAAACGAACATCTCCGATTTTCAATGGTGTTACCCCTGTAAGTGTCTCGTTCGCTACGCTCGCTCGCCAATAATAGTGGTACATTCTTTAGCATTTTAATGTAAATATCTTACAGTTGATATCTAAGATAATGTAAGAGTCATAATTTAATGTGTAAACGTGTTCATAAAACACTATCATTCCTATATAAAAACTAACATAATTTCCTAATAATTCTGAAAACTACATGTAGCTACAAACTTAACTATTGGACTTAAAGTAGTTAAAGTTTTGATCTTTCAATGATTTGTTAGCTAAAAAAGTTCAGCTTAGGGAATAATATGTTCATACTAAGAAAATGTACTTACAAACCTATGTTATCCTTGCAAGTAATACATGGAAAACTACTGACAGAGCAACTCCCTGCAAGCTAAAAATTTCAAAATAAAACTCGACAATTACCAAGAATTGTTTTCACAAATATCTGGATCAATCGCATATAGCTTTAGGTAAAGTGAAAATAATATGATCCAAATGTACGAATTATGTTAGTATTGTATATGAAACTATGCTAAAAAAATCATATGTGATAAATTATAATTATTAAGTGAAAAAAAGCTTGAAAGAACGTGTAAGCTAAAACAACTACTTTAGACTCTCCTCGTTCTCATTTATTTACCTGCAACAGTATTGTCAGATTATCAAGCTACAGTAGACACTTATAATACCATTGCCTTGATTATTCAAAGTGGCTATCAGTTGATTGACAACTATTGAAATTGAGTACTGCAAATAGAGAGGCTAAAAACAAACACCAGTTACCAGTTGGTGATTGAACACGAATTAGCATATGAAATTTAGAAGTGCAAAAACATTTTTACTAAATACAAAAATCTGCTGATGACTTCTGCAATTAATGTTGCTACAGAGTCTTGGGTCTAAATTTCACATATTATTTTACTTAAATTTTTTTTTGATATGTAGAAGTATCCTAACCTTCCAGTAATTAGCTTATAACATTTCACCACACCATAACCCTGCCAACCATAAATAACAAGCCAAATGTGCATCTCCAAAATACAATAAACTATAGTTCCCAAACAATCCTGATGATTTTCTTACTTGAATATCTTGAAAGAGGCTATTAAGAGCAAATAATGTGTTTCGATCATCAAAAGAGATTCGACACTTCTTAGATACCTTAATCTGCAATCAAAATACATCATCTACAGCAAAATAACAAACTATATTTTCTCACAGTAAACTGTAAGGCTGGCCACTCCTTCCTTGTGTTGCCTCTTAAGAACCAATACTTTTGTAATCTACTTCCTAAGAATAAACACATGTATTAACACAAGAAGTAACATGAAATAGATTGCACAAGGGATACATAAATAGCTCATGGCCCCCCAAAAAACCTGAATCCATTTTTTAATTACACTTGAAGACCATTTTCAAAACTAACTAAACCTACCACAAACTTAGCTATAATCTTTACTTACTCCTTGATCAAAGATTTAAGGCAGTCAATATTTTAGTCACGATACCATTGCCATATTTCTCCAGTTCTATTGTTATGTAATTATATTTATTTTCAGTTGCTCTCTTGACATCCTACTCACCCATTTCCCCTACGTTATCTTGATCTACATACCACTAATCTATGCCATCCCATTTCATGCATTCTATAATGATTAATTCCTCATTCCCATGTAAATTTGCACTTGCCTTACATCCACTGGTTCTATATATTGGCCAGTCTTATTATGCTCCCGCTGCAGTTCATTTAAGAGCCAGAAACTTATAAATACTTCCTCCGAAGTAAATAAGCGAAGAAAAAGAAGCTAAACGCAGGAAAGTTTTTAGTGAGAAGAGATAATTAATGCAGGAAATTTATTATCCCAGTTATGTCAAATTGGAAGAAGTTAACATATAAAATTGGAAATTCAAGTCAATAAAAACTCATTTATGACTCTAGCCTGCTATTGTTTTTTTTTCCTTATTTTGTTCAGAGGATGTTTTAAATATCTGAAATGGGAACGTATAGCTTTTAACCAGCTTACAAAATTGACTAGGTGAAGATTTCTTCTTACCTAGCTAAGCAAACTGTGGAGAGAAAACTTTTAGCGGAGTTGTAGCTCTTAGCAAAAGTGTAGAAACTACAGCAAGAATTCTGGAGGCAGCTCTACTGTTAACTTTTACGCTTCCCAATACTTAAAATGCAAACTTCATAAAAACAAACAATAATATACAAAATAGCATTAAAAAATAGGAGATACTTGAGCTCAAGCATCTTGTGTAAGTTCCATATGTAATTATTGTAATGATTTAAAGAAAACACCAAGAAAACGGCAAAACTTGTACAATAGACACAAAAATATAATGAAAGCCATATAAAATAACGATGTTTAAAAGCATGTGTAGTCACATATAACAAATTGCCTAATAATATGTGTCAGGCTCTGGCAAAAGGGGGCACTTCACTCAAACCAAAAAAATTGAGTTTTTTATGCTACTAAAAAGCTACAATTTATCTCAACTTAGTGCTATAATAATACGGTGGGTAAAACCTTTGACGCGCGAGAAACTGGCAGTTGAACTGGGCTGTATTCAGCAAAGCAATTGAATTAGAAATCGAGAAAACATAAATTGAATTTCCACTTCCGGTATAATTAATGTTTCCGTATACTTAACGGCGTACTCCGCATACGCAATTAAATCATACAGCCGCTTTTTAACGGCGACTAACGAAGTTTGCACAGAGTTCTTTTTAGCTTTCAGAGCGTCTCACAGCCTGTCTTGTCGGAATCTTTGGCTACTCTACTCCATGTAGTGGTAAACTTTCAACCAGAGATAAGCTGTAGATTGCATACACTCAAAGCTATGCAGTTTTTTTAGCTGCTTGTTTTGAAACTCCGCCCATTCCCCGTTTATTGTACTTCGAGACGAGAGAGAATAAAAAGTAGCTTGTCTTTCCACGGCACGCTTGGGGTAAAACATCACACTCACTAGAAGGTGATCAAGGAAATGACAACTATTGTAGCTAAAAGTATGTGAAGAAGTTGATAAACAGAAGGAAGTAATTTCACAAAAACTAAGTCCTTTAAAATTATGGAGAGAGACTGAGAAGCAGGAAGCCATAGAATCCACGATTCAACAACAAGCAGGAGAGGGAAACTGATATAACTAAACCAAGTAGTAGAGGAAAATAAAAAGGACAAATATACCTTAAACACTGAATTCTTAATTAGCAAAAGTTTGTACATCATAGTATACAATAATTCTCCATTATTGACAAAATGTTGCCATTAAACAATATTACGTACCCATGTCATGACATTTCCTCATGTTCTTGAATCTATTCTTGAACAATGAGTTTGACAAATCTGCCTTTTCTAATTCACGAACAATAGTACCTCTCTCTTCTTTATCTTGTTTTGAACGTGCCATGTCTCTTTCTATCCTTTGCTCAGCTTCTAAATTTGTCTGAACATTTTCATTATCCAAAACTTCATCTTCATCTTGCTGCAATTGCTTGTAACGATAATCCAAGTTTCTATTTCCTAAAAAAATGAAGTTAGAGCAAGCTATTAAATCAAAACAGCTAGAAATACTACATTATATTAAATTTTGGACACGCTTAATTTAGATAAGTTAGATAATAATTAAAACTAATAAACATATCATTGTGAAAAGGATACATGTAACCATTTTACCACTGAAATGTTAGGGAACTAAAAAATGTTTAACTCTCTTCCAGCCAACTTAACTGGGAAGGGGGGGGGGGGGGGGGGGAAGAGAAATATCAACTTCCGACTACACTTTTTCAAGCGTATGTTTTCTTAAAATGGGTGAAGTTTTGAGCAAAATGACATGTAGCACTTTTGCTCATCATGAATTGAAGTTTCATTATGTATCATATAAAACCTCAACTTTTGCTTTACTTTCACCCAATATAATATAAAAATATGTGTGTGTTATGCTCAGTTGAGATGTACACATTATGACTTCAATATCTTGCCAATGGTGCATTACAGAGCAAAATAACAAATAGAAATATTGATCAGCACAGATAATAGTATAATTTTATTTCAAAATTAACCAAACCTATTGCTTAATTTTCGTGTTATATTATTTTGGCTACTTTGGGAATATTAGGTATTTTCTTACTTCAAGTCTACCTAGCTGATAGACCATTTCAATCTGCCAAATCACAATCAAATCTACCATCAGCACCTTGGTAAGTAAAACTTTCAACTTGAGCTTCAGAATTCTCAGTAAAAGTCTAGCTAAAGCATCAGTACTGTCAGCTATAACCATAGGCTCTTCATGGATCATCAGCAACAGCTCCTGGGTCGGATGAAATGAAGAAGTCACATTCAGACATGCTACCTACACAATCACTGAGCAGACTTTTAATAACATATTCACCGTAATAGACTCTCTGCATCGACACAAAGAAACAGCCGCGAAAGAAGCCAACCGCTCTAGCAGTATAGCCTAAACTCAGAGATTTTTTTTAATTTCCTATGACAACATACGGTTATTTCTCTATTTACAGAAAGTTTAGCTTATGTACAACTGCAATAAAATATTTATAGGCGAAGATACCGTACCATTTCCATCATAAAAATAAAACAAAAAGTTGATCATATTGATCAATTTTTCTGTAATTCGGTCGGAAGAGTTAAACCCTGTCAAAGAACAAAAATGACACGTGTACATCCACAAATATAAAAAAATATCCCTAATTTTCTATTGTGTAACCACTGATAGTATCGCACAAGCTTTGCTATCACACTAACAATCTATATCATGTCATATCTTACTTCTGCTCCCTTGTATATAATGCCCACAAATCTGTATCACTTTGAGGAAGAGACAAATTTTATTGTCAAAATATCTTTGGTTTTCATATGAAACATTAATCACTTGATCTTCTTCGCCTGTACAATAGTAACTGAATAACATTGACTTATTAATAGATAAACTTACGTTTCCTTCCTTGAGGTCTTCTTGTGCTCTTATCTGTATACACATATTATTATAATGAACCAGACTTTTAATAAAAATAATATGCATATATTAACAATTTAGCTTATACATATGAGCTTACAGCTACAAGTACTCCATACATTCATTTCTTTATTGACACTATCACTTGGTTAAAAGAACTTTCAACATGGCCATATTGGTCAAGAACTGAGCTTTATATATATAAACATGTCCAGCTTTTCCCTAAAATAACTACGTACTTTTTTCCACCATTTAAGTCTACACCCTTCAGTTTTAACATTTTGTCAAATTTCACTTAAGCAGCAACTGCAAACCAGCTACTTTAGTATGAAAGTTATACAAAACACAAGCATTAATTTTTTTTTTAATTACTATGCGTCATTGCTGGAGTAACATGTGATCAGAGTCTCTGTCCCACCACACCGTGCTATGACAACTTTGTATAATTTGAACACAATCAGATTTTTTTGAAATTATAATAATATAACATAATAACATAAAACTGTTTTACTTACATGGACAACACGGACAGCAACATAAGCATAGACAACCAGAAAAACAAAGTATAATCCCAATTAGCATAGCCAGTACTGCTGCAAAGCATACCTATAAGAACAGAAACATGTTATGTGTGCCTTCATCAGAATAAAAATGAGAGAGAAAGAGAAACATGCACAAGTATTTTGGGCAATAACAAACATAAGCCAAAAATTTAGTACAGTTTCACCACTGTGGATAAGTAGCATGTCCATTAAATGGTCATCATTCTGAAAAAGCAAATTGTGGACTAATATTATTTCACATAAATCACTCGGTTCCATGCTAAGCCACCCCTCCTCCCTCCAAAATTGAAATTCCTAAATAAAGCCCTGTAAGTGACACAAGACGATGAATAAAACTTCAAATTTACATTACTTCAAAATCATGCATAAAAGTAGTAATGAGACTACAACAACTGTAAAGTCCACACTACTTCACAACAGCAGAGTAATTGTACAGTAAGATCAAAGCAATTCAATTTTTAGCATGTGCAACTTATTTAAAAGTAAAGCTCGCTATGCTATAATTCTTATCTAGTTACAATATATTAATACGATTGTAATATTGTAAAGACGAGTAAAGAAAAAAATTATGTTTACAAACTGCACATATTATGCTCACAAAATGTGGCTAGTAAAGATTGCCTTTTAATGATTTGCCTAATTGATTTACATAAATATTTTGACATTCAGATATATCAAGTAAATAATTATTATACTAGACAAAGTGTATGTATTTGACACAATCAAAAATTAGTTCTTGTCCGCAGAAAGTAATTAGTGAGTGCACATAAATTATACCGCAAATGCATTCAAATGTATATTCTAAACTTGCTGTCTGGGACTACGTCCACAGCCAGAGTCTAAACTAACGATCATTTCCCTACTTCCTGTCCCTCCTTTATTGTATCATCATTGTGGTAGAGTTACGCAACCCATCGTAACTCTCTACTTGTTGTTACGTATATATGCATGCCTATTCTAGTTAATAATGTTGTTCACCTCTGAGAACCTGTGTAATACCCCGCATAAGGAGTGCGCACCTTTTGCTGTCAGTCAAGACTGCAAGCTAAACGGCCAGCGGTTGCGATTGATATTAGCCTTGCGCCAGATCAAGTGGACATCCTGGTCCTTCGAGTTTCCATCTTAGAACTAGCTAGTGTGGGAAGTAACGACCCCCTCATTAAATGGTCCTTCGAGCCTTTGTTTGAACTAGTGCTTAGCTCTCTATTGCTGCTATTTCGATTTCGTAGCTGTAGCTTAGCTCACTATTTGTTGCTATTTCGTTTCGACTCCATCTTCAACCCTTACTTCTCTGACTGTTACGCGTGGCTCACATCAACACCACTCGTATCCAATCTATCTTCAAACCACTTCCGTATTTCTTCAACTCCAGTTACTCACCATGTCTGAACCTTCCGAGTTCTCTCAAGCCTTGCAATCCCTCCATCGCAAGAGAGGCAACAAGCGAGGAATGCTCACTAGGCTGCAGAGAAAAGTCTCCGAACTTCAAGGCAAGCACCCGGACGAGATCTCTGGACTAGTGTTCGACGACCTCCTCAAAGATCTAGTCTCCCTCAGATCTACTAACAAATCCATCCAAGATCGGATCGACGAACTGGTCTTGGACAACGACATGGATGACGCCGCCGAGGAAACGGAGAAAGACAAAGACGAAGACACCTACGACAAGGTCAAGACAACCATCAGGGACTTCAAGCTCTTCCATGAGTTGTGGATCGACAGCAACGGCCTGAGCGAAGACCTCACAACAGCACAATCCGTCCTAGACGTCAACTCACCTCTCTTTCGAGACTCTTTTGTCAACCTGTCTGCTCGTTGCAGTGACTGGTTTAAGCTAGCAAGACGCTACACCAAAGACAGCCCCGCCATTGACAGAAGATTCCAAGACGTGAAAGAGAGTCTTGCCGTGCTCAGCAGAGATGTTCACTCATCCTGCCGTGACCCAGCAGTACCCATACTCACAGCGGCCATGACATCATCCTCTCCTGCTTCATCTCCTGCTACATCGACAAGTCACAACAACTCTTCACTACATCTGGACGTTCCAACATTCGACGGTGACCCCTTCAAATGGGCGAACTTCGAGACAATGTTCAAGGCTACGATCAACGCTAGAGCAAAAGGACATTCCAACCTCGAGATCAAGGGACATCTCATCAAAGCTATCCAGCACCCTTCTGGTCTCAAGATTCTTCACAACCTACCCGATCCCAACGCAGACTTGGACACAATGCTCACTCTCCTACGCGCCAAGTTTGGATCTCCACAAGTTGTGTGCCCTCTTATCATCAACAAAATAGACACTGTCAAGCAATTCCACCTAACTGCTACCGACCTCGACAACGTCTACGACAACCTCGTACTACCCTTCCAGAGATTTCAGTCACTTGTGGGCGACTCCCTCAGCGCATACCTTGCCATGGTCTTGGTCAGCCTCATGGACCCTGACTGCAAAAGGGAATGGCTACGCCACAAGAAGCCAGACACTGTGCCAGAAATGGAAACAGTCCTATCGTTTGTGCAGTACTGGCAACGAGAACTCGCCAACGACAACTCGTCTCCTGCCCCAACGTCGACTCGATCATCTCTTCACTTCGCCTATTCCTCATCTCACTCTCAGCCTGTCAAGCAGAAACCCCACCACCACAAGTCTACTCCCAAGAAACTTCCCAATTGCTACGCCTGCAACGACAACCACGGACTCATGAAGTGCTCCACGTTTCAAGGGATGGATGTTGAAAGCAGAAACAAGTTGGTTCGCGACAAACGGCTCTGCACCAACTTTTTCTCGAGTCAACACGGTCGTGGGAATTGCCCAAGCAAATTCTCTTGCAGGACCTGCGGTGCCAAACACCATTCGATGCTCCACATCGAGCCACAGGCCTCTCCTTCTTCTACCTCCAATGCTCCCGAGATTCACCAGATGTTGACCACCATGGATCAAACCTCGAATTCATCGGACGACGACACAGACTCCGACATCAGGTTCCTGCACACTGCGCTGGTCTCCATCGAGAACGAAGGACAGACTGTGGTGGCCAGAGCAGTTCTAGACAGTGGAGCTGCTGTTAGTACCATCTCTGACAAACTCGCCTCGGACCTCAGGCTCAAGAGAACATCCAAGCCTCGTACTCTTGAGTGTGGTGGTTCCTACATTCAGTGCAAATTCACTGCAAAAGCCTCGCTACACTCAGTGGATGGTTCATTCCACTCTGAGCCATTCAGGTTCACCGTTCATCCCAAGCTGCCTCATCTGGACTCCCCTGCTGACAAGGACAAGATCACCTCGCTGCCGTCCCTCTCGTCGTACAAGCTAGCTGATCCAGATCTCGGAGGCCGGGTGGACATTCTCTTGAATGGAATGGACGCCTCTTTTGTAAAGACAGCCCCGGAATTCAGACTTGATGGATTCCTGGCACAACCCACCAGGTTTGGACTCTGCTTGTCTGGACCTATGGTGAGAGCTTCGTCTACTCCAGTGCTCACTCTGGCAGTGACTCCTACAGACCTCTCCATGGACCTCGACCGACTATGGGAGTTGGATCAAGTCCCAGAAGCGCCGACGCACTCGCCTGAAGACGAACAAACTATCACGAACTTCAACAACACCTACCAGAGAATCGACGGCAGATTCTCCGTCTCCCTGCCTCGAGTCTCTGATCCACCCACCCTTGGAGACACCCGTCGCCAAGCTCACTCCAGACTTCTAGCCAATGAGAAGTCTCTCAAAGCCAAAGGGAAGCTCGACGCCTTCTCTGGCGTGTTGAGAGAGTATCTGGACTTGGGCCATGCCGAGGTCATCCCTCCAAACGAGATACCTCGCTCTCCAGCCTGCTACCTGCCGGTACATGGCGTATTCAAAGACTCCTCAACCACCACAAAGGTTCGAGCCGTCTTTGATGCATCTGCTCGTTCATCGAACTCCGTCTCGCTGAATGACACCCTTCTACCAGGTCCAAACCTGTACCCGCCTCTTCCAGACGTGCTCACTCGATTTCGTCGACACAACGTTGGAATGACGGCAGACATCTCGAAGATGTTCAGGGAGATCCTCCTAAACCCAGAAGAAAGGGACCTGCATCGATTCCTCATGCGTGCTTCCAATGGCTCCATTCTCGACTGCAGAATGAACCACCTCACCTTCGGGGTCAAGAGCTCTCCTTTCCTGGCCACACAAGTGCTACACACTCTGGCCAACCTGTACTCATCCTCGCATCCTGCAGCAGCAGATGCCATCCTCTCCGCCTTCTACGTGAACGACTTCTTGTCAGGAGCCAGAAACGTGAACGAAGCAGAAGAACTCAGATCCGAACTCTGTGACCTTTTCTCTCGTGCAGGCATGGTTCTTCGCAAGTGGAGGACCAACTCCAAGGAACTCAAGTCTATGATTCCGCCTCATCTACTGGAAACAGATCCATCACCTGTATCCATCACCCCTCCATGCCAAGCTCCCAAAGCCTTAGGCATCCACTGGGTTGTGGAGAAAGACACTCTCCATGTCTCCATTCCAGACCCTGCTCCGAATGCTCCGACTACCACCAAACGCTCCATCGCCTCAGGGGCTGCTGGTGTCTTCGACATTCTCGGTCTATTCTGCCCAGCCATTATACCAGCTCGTATTCTCTTCCAAGAAACGTGGAAACGATCTCTTTTATGGGACAAGCCAGTTCCGGAAGATATCAAGGTACACTGGGATGAGTGGCTATCCGACCTTCCAGCCATTAACGGTCATGCAGTTCCGAGACGTATCGTTCCCAAGGACGACTCTTCTCCCGACTCCTGGACCTTACATGGATTCTCAGACGCCTCTTCAGTCGCCTACGGTGCCAGCATCTACCTCAGATCTGTGAACTCAAGAGGACAAGTCAGCTCGACCTTGGTCATCGCGAAGGCCAGAGTCTTGCCTGTCAAGCCTATCACTATCCCCAAAGCCGAACTCACAGGTGCTCATCTCCTAGCAAAACTGTTGATTCGCACAGCATCTCTCCTGGACATCCCTCTCCAACGCGTTCACCCATGGACCGACAGCGAGATCGTCCTCCATTGGCTTCCAAAGTCACCTCCTCTCCTCAATAGATTTGTTGCTAACAGAGTCTTCGCCATTCAGCAGCTACTGCCAGACGTCATCTGGAGAAACGTCAGATCCAGTGACAACCCTGCAGATCTTGCCAGTAGAGGAATCCGAGCGAAAGACCTGATCACGTCAGCACTCTGGTGGTCAGGTCCTTCCTGGCTTCTCCTTCCCAAGAAAGATTGGCCTCAACACAAGCCCAGCAAACCTGCGGCATCCGTCCTCAACATCTCCGTCAAGCCTAGCATCCAGATGACAGAGACCCAAAATAACTTCCTTTCGAACCTCTGGAAGAAGTTCTCCTCCTTCTTCACTCTAGTGAGAGTCGTAGCCTGGATCCTTCGGTGTCAACGCCTCCACTCCAACCACCAGCAAGAGACTCTCTCCGACATGCTCACATTCGAAGAGATCGAACTTGCTAAACACCGCGTCTACGCATTGTCTCAGCAAGAATTCTATCCAGAAGCATTCGAAGCTGTGCACAAGTCCAAGAACATTCCATCAGGACACTCGCTCCATCGATTTCAAGTCAAGATAGCAGATCATGGACACCTCCTAGTTTGCAGCCGAGTTCGCGACCCTGAAGCCCCATCAACTCCTACTACCCTGATTGTTCTTCACCCAAAGTCTCTCCTCACCAAGCTACTGGTCAGGACACTTCACCGTACCTACAGCCACGCGGGCATCTCAGCCATGGCTTCCATCCTGGCAAACTCTTATTGGATCCCTGGTTTACGCAACTTACTCAAGTTCATCAGCCGGACCTGTGCCATTTGCCAGAAGGCCTACGCCAAACCTCTCTCCAGCATGATGGGCATGCTCCCTTCTTCAAGAACTACTCCTGCTCTTCCCTTCTACAGGACTGGTGTGGATTTTGCTGGACCGTTCCAGTTAAAAGTGGGACACACCCGAAAACCTTCCAAGATCAAAGCATACGCAGTAGTCTTCGTCTGCATGACTACTAAAGCCGTCCACTTAGATCTCTGCGCCTCTCTCTCTTCTACTGAATTCCGTGCTACTCTGGATCGCTTCATCTCCAGACGTGGTTGCCCTGCTGACATCTTTTCAGATAATGGAACCAATTTCCATGGGGCCCGGGAGGAGATCCGGGAGCTGCAGAGACTCTCCGAATCATACGAAATGAGACAAGTCATAACACAGTTCTCATCTAGCAACCAAATCCGATGGCATCACATCCCTCCAAGAGCTCCACACTTCGGAGGATTGTGGGAAGCTGCAGTCAAAGCCATGAAGGTTCTACTCCGAAAGACTCTTCAACCACACAGCCTCAGATGGGATGAGCTGTACACACTGCTAGCTCAAGCAGAATCTATTCTCAATAGCCGACCCCTCGCTCCTCTGCACACAGAAGAAGCATCCGAAGGAACATACCTCACAGCAGGACACTTCCTCATAGGAAGACCTCTTAGAGCTCCACCTCAACCTCTGCCTTCCACAGGCAAGATGTCTAATCTCCGACGTTGGGAATTGGTCTCTCGACTACAGAATGATCTCTGGCGTCAATGGACAGCTACTTACCTCGCCTCCTGTGCACAAAGATCCAAATGGACTAGAACTGGAAGATCTCTAGCTCCTGGAGACCTGGTCTTTGTCAGAGACGAGACTCTACGCAGCCGAGACTGGCCCGTTGCTGTAGTAGAGACTACACATGCGGGTGATGACGGTCACGTCCGTGCTGTTACGTTACGTTGCAGAGGCAAGAGATACACCAGAGCCATCCACAGACTGATACCTCTCATCACAGATGAAGATCAAGTCATCCCCAGGACTCCTCAAGCCTCCCCCGGGAGTATGTCTGGGACTACGTCCACAGCCAGAGTCTAAACTAACGATCATTTCCCTACTTCCTGTCCCTCCTTTATTGTATCATCATTGTGGTAGAGTTACGCAACCCATCGTAACTCTCTACTTGTTGTTACGTATATATGCATGCCTATTCTAGTTAATAATGTTGTTCACCTCTGAGAACCTGTGTAATACCCCGCATAAGGAGTGCGCACCTTTTGCTGTCAGTCAAGACTGCAAGCTAAACGGCCAGCGGTTGCGATTGATATTAGCCTTGCGCCAGATCAAGTGGACATCCTGGTCCTTCGAGTTTCCTAGCTAGTGTGGGAAGTAACGACCCCCACACTTGCACATACAATCCTGTCAGCATTATTTGAAGCTTTAAACAAATTTACAAGAAAAAATAAGGTATTGAAAATATAAAAATAAAACTCCATCCATCCTCATAATTCCAAGAGCACACTGCACATGACTCAAAATAGTACCTAAATAGTACCTAAATAGTACCACAATGATTCACTATCAGAAAAGCTATTGATAATGCAGCTGCTCTACTACACACATTAACGCATTCTTCAGTAATTAAACATTACAGTCTTTCCTTGATTATCCAGACTTCAATTATCGGACCCTCGTTATCCAGACACCACCAACCCACTCCCCTTCCCCTTGTAAAATAAGGCCCACCCACACCATGTAATTTGTGCCTACAAGTACGTGACAGCTGGCACAGTACTCCCTATAGGTACAATGTAGTTATGTGCAACTAGCATCTTAGAGTAGATGAGCTGTGGCACTATTGGGACTCCCCTTTTATAAGAATGGTAGCCTTAGCCCCATCTGCTTCTGTGAAGAAAGAAAAGAAAATAGTACTGAGAATTGAAGACAAATTAGATATTTTAAAGCTAATTGAGTGTGGAACTCCATACACAGTTACTTCAGAAAGGTATGGTATTGGAAGGTCTACCGTTGGAGATTTAAAAAAACTGAAGTCTCAATTTGAAAGTTTTAAAAGAAGATCACAAGATATGGGCATGAAAAAGAACTACTTTGCTTAATTATACACACACAAAAACCTAATTTTATGCATACTTTTTTGAAGAATGTTGATAATGAATACCATTATTCACATATCCAGACAATTTCACGTATCCAGACACCACACTAGATTAACTGACCGAAGGTGTCTGGATAATCGAGAAAAGACTGTATCAAGGTATTTTACTATTGACATCATTAAAATATTATATAGAGGCATTCTTTAACAACTATGGCTACTAAGCTAATAATTAATTCATTCATTTACAGTAGGAGACAAAAAAAGTTTCTAATTTCGTTCCGTAGTACGGCCATAAAACGGTAGGTTTTTTTACCGTAGTTTTTATCGTTGAGTTCCGTACAGTTTGGACTAAACGGTCAACACCCGTTTACTAAAACGGTAAGAAATGGTGAAGTATTTCCGTCGATTCACAGATATTTTCTAGCTAGAAACTCTTCTATAGCTATATCAGCAAGCTAAGGCCTTGTATCGACCATTAAATGCTACGGGGATAGTGCAAAAAAGCTCGAACATAATTTTAACTTGCTTTAATACAGCTGCAGACCGAAGTTCCGATGGGCACAGAGCTATAACGAGGTCAGCACTTCGTAAATCTTCTGTTAGCTACTGATGGACCTCCAGTAGTAAAAAAATCAAGGCCCAGGAAAGCCCTAACATCGAGAAAACGTCGATACTGTACGGTGGTCGAACTAACAATTCTCCGCGAGACCATTTCGAATAGGATGGCTTCAATTTTTTTTAACCTGAGAAGCTCCGCCTCTGGAGCCTGTAAACAAAAAATCAGAATGTTTTATTGGATAAACAATTTTTTATATTTCTTTGAGTGAGACATACGGTGAACGAGAAAGATTAAAACGGTAACGCGGTCGAATAGAATGGTCGTTCTTTAATAAACGGAGTACCATTTCTTCCCCTTTTTTTAATCGTGCAACGGCCGTTCTACGGAACGGAATTCGAAACTTTTTTGTCTTCTACTATATTATTGGCTACATGTTTAGGACACATAGTTTTACATAAATTTAGCATAACAATTATTGTTGACTAACAGTATTAAATTTAATGGCCGGAGTGTCAGAAATTGAGGTATTAGCCATACCTCTTGTTGCATTAAGCATGAGGAAATTTCAGCTCCATAAGGCCTCAAAATTCTGTTGTTTCAATTTCATCACCCCTGCATGTGCAATACTAATGTGATATGTAATTAATATAGAACACCCCTGATGCTTCCTTGTTTAATTTCTTCACAAAAAAAACGGTGCTGAGGAAAGATGGGCATGTAATTTAAGCAATAATAAGTCAATTAGCTATAGTGGAACTCAGCCCTAGTTCATTGAATTTTCAAGAACGATCTGTAAATAAATTAGCAGTATACAATTATAAATTTAAGCAGCTCCGGTTAACGAATAAGTATAACTAACTTACACTGTTATCAGAGAGAGACAAACTGTTAGATACATTGCAGAAAGGCAAAACGTCCAGAAAAGAAAATTTCTTATACCATGGATTAAGCGGATTTGAAGATGGAGATGTGCTCACAGAATATGGTGTTGTGGTTGGATGATTGCCTACAATAAGTATAGATAATAAAAACAGGTTATCTGAATGCACCCCAATACACACACATAAATACACTCACGTAACCAACAAAAAAATTTATGATGTATTTTTAATTTCAGTGGCAATAAATTCTTCATGAACTGAATTCTACATTACTAAACTTACTCTAAAATTGTGTAATGATGTTCTTAAAGCTGTACCCAAGGGGGTAATCAACATATGTGTTAATTGCTACTTTAATATTACTGTATATTATATACATATATATATTCATCATTTATTATTCTGCTATATGAAGCTATTTATTGTCTTTCAGTCATTAATAGGTAACCTAAAAATTTTTTTGGCAATTGATTATACGTCATGATATAAAATTTCACTAAACAAATATTAATTAAAAGTATGACAATTACATCACTGTTCATTTTATTAGAACTGTAGTTTGCATTACTGTCATGAAAGAAAGCAATTAAATCTGATTATTGCTGCAGAAGTACATTGCAACTGTTAAAATTATTTTATGTACTCAACCATGCCTGTATGCTATGTCCAAAAACAACAAAGATACTATAGAAGATTCTCCTATTCAGTATTAGTTTGATTGCACTGACCATCTTGAGCACAGTTATTTCGAGAAAACTGCAATTAAAACTTCTTATTCAATTTCTCGCGGAGTTAACATTGAATTCCGTAATCTTACCGGAAGTTCGCATTACGGGTTACGTAATATAATCACCAGTGCATTCTAGTGTGAATTACAAGTGCTATGCTGTAATAGCAAGCATTCTTGCCCCATTAATATTTAGAATTACTTGTAGCTATCACCAATAATAATCTCCTGCATGTAAAGAAAATACCCTAACATTTTTCTCTCTGCAAACATAATATAATTATTTGCCCTATTATACAAAACAAAAGACAATATCTGTATTTCAATAAACTTACACATTAACAATATTTGACTGTCATCAGCACTACTGTTACATCCAATGCTAGACACGTGAGTATTTGCTATAGTGCTCAAATTACCAATACACTCTGATTCAAAATTAAAGTTTTGAGCAAATGTACTGTTAGTATTAAACTGGTTTATACTACAATTTATATCTGAAAGAGAACTATTTAGAGACACATTCAAGTTTGAAATATTTATATACTGTGTGAGAGGATTATCATTGTAAGTCCACTGAAAGAATCGCACATTTGTTCCAGAACATGTGAAATTAACTATCCCTGAACAGGCACCCTCCTCTCCATTACTGATGTTTGATGTCAGAGTCGAGTTCTCAGGATAGCACGACAAAGTGAAATTTGTTAGATCTTTATTCTGTACTTGATCACAACCACCACATGACACATTAGAAAAGGCACTGATGTATGTTCCAGTAGTCACTAGACGAGAGGTCACATTATGCACACCATTCTCTTTGGCAGAACTGTTTACCAACAAACTGCCACCATTATTACAAAACTCTGCAAAATCTCCATCCACAGGTTGGTTATTATTCCTCTCACAGAGATTAATGTTAGTACTACTACTGTTACTAAATCGATGTGATACTAAAACTTTATCATCTAAATACCAATTCAGAAGGAAGATTTGTTTAGCAGTACAATTGAACTCAACCCCAGAAGGACAGCTTTTGCCAACAAAAGTTTCATTAGCCGTTAAATTTACAACTTCTTTTGCTGTACATACAAAACACACAAAAAAATTATTTTTGCATAAAATTTAACAAATAGCAATCATATGTACATTTGTAAATCTAATGTATAATATCATTAAGTTTTGTATGACCTAACTATTAAATTAAATAAGCACATGAAAAAAAAAAAAATTCTCAATACCATCAACTTCTTCTCCTTGCATCAGCCTAGAGGAAACTGTAAGCATTTCTGGGCAAATAAATCAGTAGCTGTTTTTCCAATGTAGGTCCACGACCCTTCTGTTGCCTTGCTTACGTGATTCTAACATCATGGAGAAGCAACCCAGCCTTCCATATTTTGATGCCATTTTGAGAAGATCACATGCGGCTGAACGAGTGACTTTGACATATTAGTGAGTATTGCAGGGAGAAAAGAAAGAGTAATATGAATTGCTACATCTTCTTTGTGGTGACCAATGGAGAAAACAGTAAATGCTTGGCGAAGAACATTTTTTTAAATGGGTAGTTGAGACTAAGATGCTGTATTAAAGCACAGCTAATGGAATTGGAATGACATACAAAGATGAATAGTTATGGCAAAGATTGTAAAAAAAAACATTTTATAAGTGTTAGAAAAAGTTTACATTTTATAAGTGTTAGAAAAAATTTACATTTTATAAGTGTTAGAAAAAATTTACCATAGCTCTAAAAAAAGGAAGCATTAAAGCTAAAGTGGTAATTCGAAAGATGAGCATTACAAAACTTGTCCAAATTGAGAATGATGATTCTACGACCCCAAATCACTGCCTTGAATAAATAAATTTAAAAAAATGATAATTAAAAAAAAAACATTTAAAAGTGAAAAAAAAATTAAGATTATCAAACAAGTTAGGGATCAAGAAAAACAAAATCAAACAAGTCCCATGTGTTTGACGTCCACAACTTATGTAGTTGACAAAAAAATAACAGGTTCTGAATTTTTTAAGTCGACAAATGGCAAGCTCTGAACTTTCGAAGTTGACAAATGGCAAGGTATTAATTTAGGGGTGTAGAATCACCATTTTCAACTTCGGCAACCTTTATAATACAAATCTTTCAAAATAACACTTCGGCTTTAAAGTTCCTTGTTTCCATATTTTTTTTAGCAAACATACATTTTTTTCAACATTTATGAAATGTTGTTTTTTTTTACAAATAGTATAAGTAGTTTAAATATACACACTATTGAATTCCTGAACATATATAAGCATTGTTTGCCCTCTTACACCCTCTCATTAAAGTGGACAACTACAAATTCTATTAAGACGAATTTTCCAAATATGAATTCATATCTTAATAATTGTTAATCAAATACCTAGACTGAATTCTTAGTCAGCATATCTAGATATCTCCTTTATGGTAAATGTACACTTCCATTACAACAAGACTTGTACACAGTAAAAAGTGTTAATGAATTCTTTGAAATGTAATATGGTATGTGTATTGAAAAATTACTACCCACAATTCTCTTAAATATTGAAGGGTTAATCATTCCCATTATGTGTGCTTCTCCTATGCATATGTTTAAAGAAAATTGCTTGCATTTCCAACATTTCAAAATCTGATCCTACTACAGTTATGGTACCTCAATCTCACAACAAAAAAAAAGAAGAATTTGGTGCTAATGCTAGTGTTCATAACGTATAATAGTATTATGACAATGTATATGCATATTATCACTAATTAGTAAAATTCATTATTTGTTTGTTTAATTTCCATAAATAATATATAAGTGCCTCGTGTTTCTATTTTAATACTTTGTCCTTATAGATAACTATCAACACTTTATATATATATATATGTAATTTATCATGGTTATTATCTATTGACAGAACTTACATGAAGTATCTATTTGTTTATAGCCAACACTGCTGTTACATCCAATAGTAGACCAATTAGCTGACCTTCTATCACTCAGATCTCCAACACACACTGATTGAAAGTTGAAGCTGTTAGGAAGAGTAAAATTTGTGTCAAACTTAGCAGTACACTGCATATTTAAAAGAGAACTATTCAGATCTCTCTTAAAGTTGTAAATACTAACAAAGTCAGTGAAAGGACGATTATCATCATATGTCCATTGAAAAAACTCAACATTAGTTCCAATACACATGAATTCAACTTTACCCACACATTTTCCTTCATCTGCGTAAGCACTGATGTTAGACGTCAGAGTTAAGTTTTCCGGATTGCATGATGGAATATGCTTGTCAAGATTAACTGTACTGTTAACATTTGTCCCACCACATGACACATTTGAAAACTTTCTAATGTATGACCCAGTGCCTTGAAGATGTGAAGTAATATTGTACCACCCTCTCAAAATTTTATGTCGGCTACTATTGTCTATTTTCACACTACCTCCATTATTACAAAAATCTGTTAAGCCTTCTTTGTGCTGTTCATGTTTAGGGTCCTGGCACAAATCCACATCGCTAGTACCATCCAGAGTATATGACAACAAATTTTCTTTGTTGAAATACCAATTCAGAACCTTAACATATGATGCAGTACAGTAAAACTTTATGCTAGTTGGACAGTTGCTGTCAGGATCAGACGTTACATTAACTGTCAAATTTACTACTTCTGGTGGTGGTTTGGCTACATACACAACACATCATTAAATTAACATAAATTTAATGATATTCTCTATATAGGTTGAACATACCATCACAAACATACTTTTTAGAATTAAAAATTTGAAATCACGCATTCTTTTTTATTGATTAAATGTTTGTGTGACGGCAATTGTATATATACGGCTGTGTCACGTGTTTGAAGGTCACTTGGAATCGTATGCTGTTTGCTTAATAATTATTTCTAATCCTCCAGGCTTGGAGTAGCTAGAGGCAGTGCCACTCTAAGTTTGCTGTCGGCAATAGTGTCCCAGTCACAAGCCAGAGTGGGCTTTAAATTTTGATGTCGGGTTGACCTACGTTTTGATAACTGAAGTCCCAAAACTGAAGTCGGATAAATGACATTCTACTGTATAGACTTAGGAAAAACATGATAGCAGTGGTGGATTGATAGCATTGGGCTTTTTATTAGCATAAATTCATGGTCAGATGACCGATCCTGAATGCTGATAATAATAAAAGGACAGTAAAATACCTTCATATTATTTAATTCTCTTTTGATTTATTCAAGATGGACTATGTTCTCAAACCTCATTCATTGGCATTAGTTGACCACATAATTTTTTTAACTATGACCTCGAGTGGACTCACTGTTTTGTCTAGAAGGCAAGGTTGAAATTACATGTAGTTATGGTGATAATATTCTTATATTAAGTAACGTATCATTATATGAAAGTGAAGTAAGTCTAAGGCCAAAGATACTTTAAACCATAAGTCTTATATGGGATATGCTACATGTGGGCTAGAAGATAAGACAGCAATTATGCATTGAAACCCATATTTGCAGAATTTAATGTATTTTGTGGCTTGAAAAATACT
>WLWD01001505.1_pt1 | contig 76935 bp, 65 predicted proteins | sample 6712731 | NCBI WGS metagenome assembly WLWD01 (sample SAMN12718690, study PRJNA576275) | sponge metagenome | isolation source: marine sponge | host: Mycale hentscheli | place: New Zealand: South Island, Marlborough, Capsize Point | collected 2014-11-01 | reverse complement strand
GCACCACTTTGCTTTGGTCATGGCCCAACCGGAAGCCATCCCTTATCCCTCTGACCAGGAACTCCTCCCACTCAGTGTCTGGATGTTCCTTCAGTTCCTCTTGCCACACCCTCCACCGGAGGGGTGACACCACTTTCTCAGCCCCGGACAGCACTTTGCTGCCGGGGCCCTCTGCGACACTTTCCAGCTCCAATAGCTGCCTTGTGAAGCGGTACCCTGCAAAAGCATACCATAACCATCAGCTTTTGCCCTTGCACCAAGCCACCTCCTTTACTTTCCCCACCCACCCTGTGTGTACATGCGTCTACCTATCCACCATCCCCTGCCCTTACTTTCATCCTGCCCGTTGACCTCCCTTGTATGTAAGTGTGTGTGTCCTATTCTATCCCATCCCCACTTCCCCCCTAGTTAATCTTGCCCAGCCCCCTTTTCTATATACCGCCTAGTTCCCCCTTTTCCCCTCTTTCTCCAGAATCTAACACCTTCTACTGATAAACAATATATCATAGAGAATAATGCCACAATACACAGCGTAATGAATTAGTGTGACAAAGAATTCCCACAGTACATCAAAGTCCATTCTCCGGCTCCTTATGCCGTTTTCCTGTCAACATTCTTGCTGCATTGCAACAACGGGTGCTCACCCCCGCAGCCTGAACACACATGAGCAAATTTACAGTTTTGCCCATAAAGGCAGTTTCCGCTAGCCCTGTTGAACCGGAAACAGGCCCCCTTTTTCTGGAGTGTTCCATTTCCATTTCCACTCATTTTCCCGTCTCCCTTTGATTGAGATGAGCTACAGAGCAAGTCCACCACGAGCGGAACTCTCTCTTCATCCCATTTGGCGTCATCCCTTCCAGCCGCCTCCTGATGGAAGCGCCTGTCATACTTGACAACCTGGGCCCATGGGTGGCGTCTCGCCAACTTAAAGATTATCTCCCTGTAGGCAGTCAATGGAAGCCACATTTCTGGCTTGTGCTTGGCCCAGGCCGCCTGAAAGAGAGAGAAGCAGGTGCTCCATTTGCTCAAGTCTGGCACCTCCTTCCACTCCTTCCTTTTCCTTCCACTAGATTACCCCGGGCTTTCACTACATTCTCCTGGGCTCTCCTTCCAGTCCCCCTCAGAGGGACCCTCTTCCAACACAGGAAACCATGCAAACTCCACGAAGATGCCATCCTGTATTGCCTCCACTATTTTCTTGGGCAGTGGCTGCAAATTCTTTACCAGGTGCACTGTCTTCTGCACCTTGGTCTCCTCCTTCTTATCTGCCACTGCCCCTGACATGCTGTTCAACAGCTTCTTGAGCAGGGGTCCCGGTGTTGTCTCCTTCTCATCAGACAATGGCACCGCCCCTACTTCCCTTGCTCTTTTGGCCAACATGGCCCCTTCACCTACAGACACCGGTCAGCAGACATGTCTATCACATGCTGCCCTTTGATCCCTTGTGTCTATCTATAACAACTTGTCGCGCCTCTCACACGATTTTTTTTTTTCACCGTGCCCCCTACACGATCCATCTACCATTACAGACACCACTGGTGTCTTACGGTGACCACCATTTGCTCCCTTTTTCTTTAGGGCACCCGGTTGAGTCTACATGCCCATTGCATGTTTCACCCCCAACCCGTCCAGTGCCCTCCTCCCTGAGCAAATCCACTATTGTCACTACCTCTCGTGATTACATGGTGGCCCCCCGACCAAGTTGCACGCCCTTTGCGTGTCCGTTTGCTTACTTGGTGCACCTAATGCCACCGTCCTCCATCTTTATCAATACCATCCCTAAGCTTGTCCTCCTCCCTGCCCAATCCACGTGTCTATTCTCCCCTCCACTATCACTCGTTTGCTCCTTCCACTTTTTCATCCAACCACCCACAATAACCACCTCCCCTAATTGCCTGCCCTTTTTCCTTGTTTGTTCACATCCTAAACAAGTCACTTGTACCTTTCTCTCCCTCTCTACCCTATACTTTTTACACAACCCATTCTCTCCACTCGCCCACTGGACGCCTCCACAAAGCCCTCTGAGCTCGGGTTGTCACGTACTACCATCAGTACGGAGGTGAGCGTCAGGAACATTTGTCTTAGCCTTTACCCCCACCATGTCCCTGACTCTACAATTAACCGCCCCTCCCCATTTTTACTACCCATAAGCCTGGACCTACCATCGTCTGGTGTCCCCCTTTCCTTGGCACCAGACCACTTTTTGTCCATTTTCTACATAGCTGATACTTTGCTTAGACCTTGTGCCATCTTGGTCCAATCTGGCAAAGGTGCTGCGTACTCCCCATCATACTCAGCCTCATCACTCGTTCCTGGGACGGCACTAAGCGTCAGCCTCTCCTCTCTACGCTTCTTCACCGGACCTCCGGTAATTTCTCGGCCGCAGACCTCTGCTGTGGCCTTTCCCGGCGCCCTGGCGCTTTTCTCTTTTTTCTTCTCTTCCATGTTCACTTCGTTATTTCTAACTGAGGCCCACCGCGCGAGGCCTCCCATCTCCCCCCCCGCGCATGCGTTGGTACTTCTTCCCCGATGACCACTCCCCTTTTACCGCCGGTAACCTCGGTACGTTGCACTAGACCTGCCGAGACCCATTAGGAGAGGAAGGTGTACCTCTTGTGCCTGACGAGGAGTTAGTTCAAACTCGTACTGGCAGAGCATGTTCAACACTTCTATCGAGTAATTTTTTCTTCCGGAGTTCTTGAAAATAGGTAGAAGATATCGCCAGCATCGCAATACTCGTTCTCCATCACCTTCTCTGATAGCATCACAGTAAACCAGATAGAAACACCCCAGACTTAGAAGTCTCGTACTGTAATCGTGCATCTACGGCAACAGCATAGTTAATAAGTTTTAGGTGCTACTAAACCAATATGTAATATACCATATCACGTGATGACGGAGGTGACTTGTTAAACTCAAAACAAGCAAACTTGTCCACAATACTTTCACAGATAGACTTCAGAACACTCTGACGTTCCTCTGCTATCTCCATCCACAACATCTCTGGTTCTTCAATGGAAGAAATCGTGGGAATATCATCCATCGAAGACATTTTTAGCTCCTCCATTGCTGCTGCTATAATGTGACTAGATACAATGAGCTTAAAAAATCATCACACTCATTAAAATGGTGTATCGAATCTGCTATAAAACAGATAAAACTCAGATGTTTTTTTTAAAGTCATATAATGGCAACCATATAATATTATAACACAACAAATAAAAATAAGTACACATTTTACCTACCACAACTGATTTTGATGACATTTCAGGTGTTTTATGTGCCACTGCACAATATCTTCAAATGTATGTTTGAAGAAAGGCATGTGCTTTGTCAAAACTCTAGAAACCATAGTTACAATGTTGCTCCTTAGAATGCGATCATCCTCTTTACACGGCAACAAACTCAATGCCCTACGCTTTGGACTGTCCAAGCATGTTTGAACATGCACATCTGGGAAGCTAGCAAGGTATATTTCCAACAATTTAATAAACATAAAATACAGGTGCTTACTGAGGTGCCAAGCCAATAGGTATGGATAAATAATGCTGGAATATAGGCACATGAAAGTAATGACAATTATGCTAGACATGGGCAAATTTAAAAAAGATGTGGAATGAGTGGAATTATCATCTGTGCTATGACCTTAGTTCGAAATTATTACATAAATTTGGCTGAGCAATAAATGAGAAATAATAGGCACACTTCTGAAAGAATTATAGGGCTAGTTTGAAAGAATTAGAAAAAGAATTTTGGGCGGAAAGTAAGCAATTCATGCCTACAAACCAATCAATTAATTGGAGTGCTAAGATGAGAGACAATATTTGTAATATGATACAAAAAGGCTTGAATTATATATTACTTTTGAATTTTTTTTTATATAGTTCAATTTAAAAAAACACAACCCCCATCTTTTTTAATTAATACCTACCTTGTGCAATCTCCTCTGTGTCTCCTACATGAGGAATGTGTAATGCAGAAACAGCTATAGAATATTCCGCAGTTCAATAGCATCTGTAGACATAATAAATATACCTAAATTGTCACATTTGTACGAAAATATTTGCCCACACATGCCACATGTATAACAATACCAAACTAGCAATTTATCTTTGCAAAAAATTTTAAGAGTTACCTTGTGTAATTTCTTCTGGTGTTCCATCAGCTGTTCTGAAGTCAGACAATGCCCTTCATAGTTGTCTTGAATGTTTTCCTCAGATGATATGTCTGTAGTGAGCGGAGAAAACAGGGGTGCTCGAATGTCAGATCCACTAAGCACTGCTGTAGGAGTCTGAAGAATACTCATCACTTGTATCAGAATCTGCATCATTCATAGCCCCCCTACCATATGATACTGGCACACTTGATAGAGTATTCTAATAAATAGCAATTATACTTTGTATAAAATTATCTAAATAGTATAGCTTAAACAAACCTCCTCATGTGCCTTCTTGAGACTTTCAATTAAGTTATCTCTCCACTGAAGCACCAACTTATCATGTCCATCACCAAGGCTCTCCAATAATCTACAAGTGACTATGTGAGACATGCACACATCTAGTTTCTGCACAAACAATATGACTAAAGAATATGTGATCACTTAAAGTTATACCTGCTTCCCACTACTCCCAGCATAAAGAATCAGAGATACCATTCGCTGAACCAATGACATCTTTCCATAGCGAAATTTCAGCAGTATTGCACAACACATTCCTATTATTCCATTGCGATTGTGCCTTGGTCTACGAGTGTGGGTACATGATTGCAGAATAGAATATAATATTGGTGAGTGTTCAGAAACTTCCAATAAAAGCTTGTCCCAAGTAAAGCATTTCAAATCCTGGCTCTGCAATATCGACTCAACTTTGTCCAAGCACATCAAAGGTAACTCTCTTCGCCGGTTTACTCCAAGCCTTTGCAATACATATTTCTTAGTTATGGGATCTTTCAACACTTCAGCTGCAACCGTGCTCTTGCTTCGTCAAGCCACAGCTTTTCCCAGCCTTTTTCGACACGGAGTTAAAACATACTTCCTTGATCCTCTCTCAAAGTTCACGCCTACCAATTGTGTCAATTATTATTCAACAAATCTAATTATATTATTAATTCTCGTCACTAAAATAGGTTTCAGTTGTAGAAAGACTGAATTTTGAGCCATAGCAAATTTTAAGAGCTGCTTGAACTTTGCAAAACACAACAACAATACTTTCTCCACTAACCACAGTTTATTTGTTAATTATTGAAATTGTTAGTCAGCCATTATTTATACATTCCCAGTCAATGACTTGGCCATTATTTTCAACGTTAGAATCAGACCTTCATAGTTCAGTATAAATCAAACAATGGGCACCAAATAGATTTACATAACCATCTTATAGCAATCACAGGTTAAATATTTAAGGTACAACTACAAATTAAATCATAAATGTACAGTAACTGTAGGAGAAATGGCTGAAGTAGAACCTGAAATTCTTTGAGGAGTAGAAGTCATAAGAGGAATTGTCACACTTTCATATTCTGCAGGTCCAGCATTAGACTTTCTTTTGGCATGGTGGCAAGGTGATCCAGAATAGGCCGTTTGCGACTTAGGGCTTGCGCATTGATAAACTGATGCCTATCTGGATGTGGTAGAATCACAGAGACAGCTTTACATATTCTAGCAGCAATTTCCTGAATCAACATTCTTGACATTATGTACTAGCTAGATATAATATTACTGAAGGTTTTTACCTCTTTGGCTTTGAGAAGTTTTTGGTATGCATAATAGCACTTTCTGCACATGTAACTTTCAAAAACAGACTCAATATTAACCTGCTCTCCCCTCTTCTCCAGTTCCTTGACAATGAATTCCTTCCAAAGAAGGGTAACCGCTCCAGATTCACTACTAATTCCACCAATAACTCTCCTATCCTTTCTTACCGCCTGTTCTCCACAAGCAAGACATATGTTCTTCAAGGATGAGGCAGAAAGAGAAGCAGCAACGGACAATGAAGAAGCCATTGAAGATGAAGAAGCCATTGAAGTCCCGCGCAAAAAAATAGCTCACGCATGCGTGGGAATGACGTAAGGAAAAGTGATGGTAATGAATGTCTGCTGCACACACAATTAACTCGTATATCACCGATATGCTTACCAATTAATACCCCACACACGGAAGTACAATACACTCATATAAATTTAACACATGTGTGGGCTCTTCACTTCAGAAGATATTTGGTTCTCAAAATTATGTTTATTGACTCCTTCCCTACTATGGGTTTCCTCCCATCTCTACCTATATATTTGGTCAAAGGATGTTGCTTACTTTGATGATGAAGGAAATCACTTGGCCATCTTGTTATGATAAAGTTTATGTGATGGCTTATTAAAGACTGTAGCTAATACACTATTTATAACAATAAATCTAACACTAGTGAAATACAACTATGAGACAATGACAACAGCTAATTGTTTTTGTTCTTTTAGTCACACTTTCTACTTCTGACACAGTTCATCGTGCATTGCTGGGATGATCCCCTTTGTGAATGCTGTGTCCAGTAACTCGCTGGCAGATGCAATTTTAGGGTACTCATGAAAAGCCCACTTCAGGTACACACAAAACTCGCTCCAGTCGATGGTTCCATCCTTGTCCATATCAATAGCCTGAAGAGCTTTACGGGCCATGTCACATTCGTAGCATCCAAAATAAGGAGACATGAAGGCATTGTAGAAGGAGTAAAACTCAAGAGCATCATCTCCTGAAGACTCTTCTCTCAAGTCCCAGTGATCCCAAGTCTTTCTTACTTCACCCAAGAGGTTGCTGTGACTTTCCTTGGTTATTTCTACTTTTTCAATAGCATCGCTCATTGCAGCAGTCAGTTTTCCTCCAGCTCGATCAAAAAGAAGAGCTAATCCAACGCTACTCATGTACTCTTCCTTGCGATTGTTGGAAAGATCTTCGATCATCTTGGACTTCATTTGAGAAGCTATTTCTTCAGTGAATTGTTTGTCTTCACCAAACAAGTTTCGAAGCCTTTCAAGAACCATGTCAGTAGAAGCTAGAGTAGACATTCGCTTTGGAGCTTTCAAACCAAAGAACTCAGCAATGTTGACGTCATGTGATCCGGTGTGTCCTGAAGCTATCCCTGGAAAGTCAAATGCCATGTCTAAAGCGCGATCTCCGTACAAAATATGTTTGGGATAAGGCTTCTTGCCAGTTGTGATTTTGGTGACATTTACAGCAGCATCACGCAGATATCGGCAATTGTAAGCAGACTTGATCTTCTCATTTCCCATTCGTACGAGATTCATGATGGTGACAATGGACGAGGCATGACCAATACCAGCTCCCTCCTCGCAAATACTGGCCCAAACCCCATTAGCTCCGGCTGCCAGACAGTCGATCTGAGTGACGTTAGCATAGCCCCACTTCTTGTGAATGTGGACCAAAAGATTCCCATCCTGCCAGCCGTTGTCATCCATACACTTGCGGACTATCTTGGTCCAACCAGTAAGAAGCTCTGGAAAGAACTTCCCTGTAGGCTCTTCGTAGATGACTCCATGTAGACGAGTGGAACTGGGCATTGTAGCAAGGAACTTCACAATCTCCAAAGTAGCTCTTGGTTGCTTTTGCATAGCAAAGGGAAAATCTCTCAAATTCACAAATATTTTTGCATCAGGGGCAAGGTTTTCGAAAGTCCATTTTATGCGCTCTTGCAATAGAGCACACATTTTGCTAGTAAAATTAGGATCTTTTTGATTAGCCAAATCAATTTCAATGATAGGGTTTCGAAGGCCATATTTCTTCATTTTTGCCATACCTACTGGGATATACTCCAAGTTATCAAGCTTTCCCACTTCAGTGAATGCATAGAAACAGCTCAGATCTTTTTCTTTCTTAGTTAGCTGCTCCACAAAAGTGTCATCAACTCGAGGCATATGCGAGAAAGCTGCAACCACAATATTTTTGAAGCCACACTTTTTGACCTCTTCAAGAATGGCCCATTTATCTTCCAGAGTGTGCCCCTTGAGCTGTCCGACAGTGCTCTCCCTGAGCGAGTTATCCATGGCGAAGAAATCTAGATTTTTCAGCGCATCTCGCTTCACCTTTACTGCCGCAACTTCTTCGTCAAACGTGCTCGTAAGAGTAGCGAATTCCGAATCGGTCAGCATAGTGGGGGCAGGAACGCAGTTAAACTTTAGAGACCGCGGGAAAGATGGAGACTTCGGGAAAGACGGAGCTGCGAGAAAAAAAATGGGATCGAGCATTTATAGCAGCCGGGGGGGGGGGGGGCGCACAGAAGAAAAATTTGGTGAGAGGCGCCGCGGAGGAGCTATATATATAGCGCTGATTTTTAACCACAGAAATGTGGCATCCTGTTTCGTGGAATTAACGCAACGACGCGTGGGGAGAGTAGTTCCGCGGTCAGGGATATTCTCTAACTTAGCTATATATATTTCGCGGCTTGGAAACCACGCTACTCCGCATGTGGTTTGCTGTAACTCTGCTGGTTACTCACTGTGTGGTTCTGTCTCTGGAGACTGTGTGTGGTTGCTGTTGCTCAACCATGCCCAAGAGAATATCTACCAAAAAGAAGCTGCAACTGGCTGAAGCCACCAAAAGGAGGAAACTCGAAGGGAGGTGAGTGGGAAGTGTGCGAGCACCCTAGTAAGGGTGCTCAAGCCCTTATCTACCCCCTGGATTCTCTGCCACTGTGATAGTGCAATAGACTTCTCGCATAGTGGGCTTCTAATAACAATGAGGGATGAACCGATACTCAAACTCCTACAGGTTCATATGCCTTGTAACTAAGAATTTAAATTAAAATATTAAATGTAACATAGCTTGACTTACCTGTGTGCTTAGAGCTAGCTGCAATTGCATGCTTTGTGGTACCTGGGATAATTGGTGCAAGAAGTTAATAATTAGCCACAATATGTACCTCGTAGTCCAAAGGCCTAGCCACCACAAATGTATAAGACTTTACAATAGTAAAACTGCCTGTTTAGAGAATGGAAAACGGAGAACAGCACTTTTCTCATTCACTCTAATACATTTTACGCCATTTTTTTGACGTCAAGATTTTGCGGTAGTTCGTCATTAAACGTAACTAGTTAACGAGCTAAGGTCGAACGGTTATTTCCCCCGAGCAGTAAGACGGGACTTTCCCTAACTGCAATCGGCTGTATGGATTCTCATCATTCTACTAGCAGCAGTAAACGAAGTCGAAATCAGTCAGAATTGTTGGCTGGTATATTACTAACTTGGAGCCAAGCCTATCCAAGTGGTCATCTTTTTCAAGAGCTGAAGAAAAGCTGAAGGAGTTTAATACTCCCAAGGCTCCTAGCATTCGGTATTCTGACAACATCAAGGCGATGCAGTTGGAGTCCTACTGGTTGTGCAGCTCCAGACGGAAGCTAAAACGCTGGCTGTGATAGGCAGTAACGCCGTAAAACTTGATACCTAGGGCCTGAGATACAACCGTAGCTAAATCAGCCATACCCGTGTAACAACTAGCGTTAAACTGGCGCCCTTGCACAAATACGCATGCGCTGTTTTGTGACGTCGCGTTTACGTGTACTAAAGGCCCACAACCCGCTCTAAACGTCATCATTTGATGACCCTTACCGTGCGTAAAAATATTTTGGTGAAAAACAGCCACAACTCACTTAATTTTTAAGGTATAGCTACCAAAGTTATACATAATAATTTTAAGGCAATTTTACATCATGTGTCAAATTTTTAGAGATATAACTCAATAAATTCAACAATCCTGGCTTAAACACTTTTTTTCTTAAAATTTAAAATATTTCGAGATTCAAATTTCGTGTGCCCACAAAATCTGGCTCATATGAAACTTCAGGTATTAAAGTATCAGTATACCAAGTTATAGAGATAAGGAACTCTTTTTTCAGCTTAAACACTTCCAAATTCACTGTCTTGAAGCTCCCAGTTCCATCACCTATAACCACAACAATAACCACAAACCCACAAAATTGTTTTGTCTGTATGTTAATATGACATTAATGTATAATAATACAAATTTTTAGCTTTCTATTACACAAACTTGAGAAATTATAGCAGAATTAGCAACCTTAACCAAAAAGCTAAAAAATCCACTCTTTAAGCTGGAAGCACTGTACTAATTCTCTTGTTCTCCTACAGGATAATACAGACTTGAGAATATAGGGAAGAGTGAGTTTGATACAAGGATGATGAATGTTGATTGATGTATCACCTTCCCTGGGCGAGGGTGCGTGATGCTGCTGCCAGTTGCTCCCTAGGTGTTTTGATATACAGCTGGTACGCGTTGCTCTTCCACCTTCCAAGCAGTTTTATGGTCGCATCACCCATACCTCTCTTCGCAGCTGTTGTGCAGGCCCGTAGGCAAGGGGGGGCTCACCGTGAGCCCCCCTTTTGAAATATGATGCATGCTTAGTCAATATTATTAATGCATATTTTTATACATTAGTTGGTTATTTCATACAATCTGAATGCATTAATTCTATAAACATCATCCTTTCAGTATAGTAAGTCAATTGACACATATATGTTTGATAAGTGTTAATTGTTACACTTACCACAATACCACCTGGGCAGCTTACACTGAAAACTAAAAGCAGCTGGAACTGCTGTCAGCTTAAACTTCTTGTAAGGTCAAGATGAAGAGAAAGAGGGACTCAAAGGACATTCGATTTTTTTTCAAGAAACCAGCCACCAACATTGGTAAAATATATTATAGGAAAATATAGCTGGCAATAATGTGGTGTGCTTTTGATTCTAGAAACCAAACCTGCTGATATACAAACTGTTCTACCCGAGAATGAGGAATTAACATGTAATCCAATAGTGACCACTAATAGTGCAGAGGAACACTGTCTCTCTGATATGCCCTTACAGACTGAGGGTTCAAATGCAGGTATGTTTTATATTCAACCTAGAGCAGCTGTATCTTCTATCTCTTCTGAACCTTCTACTAGCAATCCAAATTCATCAATGGAAGGTACTATAATATCTAACCCGTGTTATGATTTGGGGAACATTTTCTTGTCATCTTTTTCTACAAAAGATTCTCTTCAAGTTGTAAAAAATCTTTCTAGTGATGAAAAATACTCCTACCTTTATAATCATGTTTTACCCCCCTCAACATTGCCAAGTACATTGCTTCATGGTAAAAATCGTCACTTTAATACGAGTTGGATAGAGCGATATCCTTGGGTACTGTACAGCCCAAAATTAGATGCAATAATGTGTGGCCCTTGTTCTATTCTGCTTACAACTGATAAAAGAGAAGATAAAGGCTTTCTTGTGAATAAACCTTTCAATAACTGGGAAAAGCTCAATAGCACTTTATCTAACCATTCACAACTGAAATACCATTTGGATTCTGTACTAGCAGCTGACACATTGAGAAGTACAGTACTAAATCCCAAGCAAAGAATTGATGTGGCTACAAATTCAATAGTTCAAAGCCAGATGACTGAGAATACACATATTCTTCAACAAATAGTTCGTGGTGTCATTTACTTAGCTAAGCAGGGTATACCTTTCCGTGGTGATGTTGAAAAGATTAGCTCACCAAAAAATCCAGGAAATTTTTTAGCATTGCTAAAAAGCTATGCTGAGACAGATGAGATATTGTACAATCATCTATATAGCCCCAAGTTAAGGAATGCTACTTATCTCTCACCTACGACTCAAAATGATATTATTAACATCATTGGCTATGATATGCTTCGTGCTGGTATTGTTGAAAAAGTAAAGGTAGCTAAATTTTTTTCAGTTTTAGCTGATGAAGTTTCCAGCCATAATATTGAACATTTGGCTATATGTTTGCGTTATGTTGATGCCAATAATGATATTTGTAAAGATTTTGTTACTTTCATAAAGTTAGAAAGAGTACGTGCCATTGACATATATGAAGCTATTACTGGTTGTTTGGAAGAACTTGGACTGTCTTTAAACAACCTGAGAGGTCAGGGATATGATGGGGCTTCAACGATGAGTGGGGAGAAGTCAGGTGTACAGAAAAGGATATGAGAGAAGCAGCCTAAAGCAATTTATACTCATTGTGCTGGGCATTCCTTTAATTTAGCTATTTTGAGTTCTTGTACTTTGCCTCCTATCAGAAACTGCATTGATCAGGTTAAAATTATTACACTCTGGATAAAAAATTCTCCTAAACGGGATGCTCTTTTGAAAGCGGTTGTTAATATTACTGGTAATAAGCACAACAGTGGTACTTCTCGCACACCATTGTTGAATGTATGCATTACCCGCTGGGTAGAAAATATTGAAGGTTGGGAGAGGTTTACACTCTGTCATCCATTTTTGGTAAAGATGTGTGAAGTTATTCTCTATGGGGATACTCAGTTACAGTTGTACAATGATGGATGGTCAGCAGAAGATAAAAAGAATGCTTTGGCGTATCTAAAGATTTTGGAACCTTTTCAGTTCATATTTTCTCTGGTTACCCTGCAACGTACACTATTAGTGTACATGAAAGAGGCTGATTTTTAGCATGGTGGGGTCGCAATAGCTATCCAATGTAATGTCTGCTGTAGACAGATGGCATGATTGGTCAAAACTATGGTCGCTCGGCACTGTTAGTTCCCCAGACCTGAAGAAGCCGAAAAAGCAAAGCGGTGTGCCTGCCAGCCAGACACCCCTTAGCTTGTCTAATAGCTCAATGGTTATCGGCTGACGTTTAGGGGGGGGCTTGCTCTAATGCTTGCACTCTCTTTACCCCGCGGAGCACCAGTTCCAGCTTGGCCATCTGACTTATGTGTGGGTCACCCTCCTCTTGCCGAATGCTTATTTGTCTCACAGCTGCCAGATAGCCCTTGATTGAGATATGGCGTAGGCCATCATTGGCAAGCGATGCTACAAAGCGACATAACTTTTTTTCATTTACTGGTGATGGTGGAATGTGGTGTGTGAAACAGAATGACAAGTAGCATTTTTCTGCTGAGCTGTACGTTTTCCTGGTTGACTGTGCTAGCGCCTGTTCCATGTAAAAGTCCACATGCTCGTCCAACCTTTTGTGGTCCAGTCTGGCTCTTGAAGCAGGATGAGGTCTAGTGCAGCCATGGGAATTGGAGCTGCGTCTCGATTTGCCTGTGGGTGAAGGGAGTGAAACAGTGGGAGATTGTTCCTCGACAAGGCATCCGCTAGAGTGTTGTGTATCCCCCGCAGATGTACTGCTGATATTTGGAATTCATGTGTGGCCGCTAAGAACGATAGACACCTGACCAGGTTCATAGCCTGTGGGTTTCTTGAGGTACTACTGTTGACTATGGCGACTACAGCTGTGTTGTCGCACCTTGCTCTAACCACTTGCCCCTTCCACATATGTCCCCAGATCATGGCTGCTAGCACGATGGGGGCCAGCTCCTTCACAGTGATATGCAGCTCCCTAAATGCCTCGGACCATTGCAGCATAAACCACTCCTTACCCATGTGGGCGCCACATTCCCAGGTTCCCGAGGCATCAGAGGTCACCGTGATGCTATGTGCCATTTGAATACCGGAGAACATCAGAGCCGTGCCGTTCCAGTTGGTGAGGAAGCAACGCCACCACTCCATGTCAGCCCGAGCCTCTCTATTAATTAGAATGTAATGGTCCATGTGTTTGGTCACTGTGGATAGGTCAATTAGACGTCTCACATATGCCCTACCTGGCCTGACAGCCTTGCTGGCATGTGATAGAAGGCCTATCAGGGACAATAATTCCCTCTTTTTCCCTGCCTTTCTACCCTTCCACGACTCTAGCACGGCTCTAAGGCGAATTAATTTGTCTTGCGGCAGTCTTACTTCCATCGTCATGGAGTCCAGTTCCAGACCTAGGAATGAAATTGTGGTAGATGGGCCCTCGTTCTTTTCTGGTTCGATAGGCATGTTGGCCTCGGCACACATCGCCAGCATGGCTGAAACGTTCTTCGCACAAACCTGTGATCCCGGTGAGCCGATAGTGATGTAGTCATCCACGTAGTGTCTCACCCATGTTGCTCCAAACTGCTCCATGATCCATTGCAGGGCATCTGCTAGTGCTGTAAAGATCAGAGGGGCAGATCTGAGACCAAAAGGTAGAGTTCGGTCCACAAAAATTCTACCCTGCCAGTGCATGCCGAGTAGGAGGCTGTCCTCTGGATGGACAGGGACATTTCTGTATGCCTGCTTAATGTCCATCTTAGCCATTACAGCCCCGCGACCCAGCTCAACGATGCGAGCAACGATCTCATCAATTCCGACGTAACTGAGTGCGGCTAGCTCCTTTGAGATGCCATCATTAATGCTACCTCCCTGAGGGTAAGACAGGTCCAGAATCAGTCTCCATTTGTTTGGGTTGGATTTCTTTGGGATATCCCCAAATGGGCTGCAGTGAATGTCAAAGTTACCTTCCTCAACCTCCAGCAATTGGCCCTTTACCAACTCTTCCTCAATATATTTGGAGACGACTTCGGGTTTCTCGGCAGTGGATGCATAATTGTTTTTTGCTGGATCTGAGGACTGTTGTGCCCCTTTCATGACCAATATGAAAGCCCCGCCTTATGCCTCGCACGATGAAATCAACTAGTGCTCTGTCAGGGTGGCCAGCCAGGAGTGAAGCCCACTTTGTCGCCTTAAGTGGTGATACCGTGTTCCTGAGCGCTGATGGTAGTTCCTGAAGCTCTGCGTTGCTGCCGCATGCCTCCAGTCTGAGCAACTGACTAGTGATTGTGCCACCTAGATGAGATAGCAAGAAGAAGAGAAAGGTGACAGACAGAGTGGAGAAGGGGGAGAGAAAGGGATAGGAGAGAGAGGAGGATGCTGTCATAGCCACCAATATCACCCACTTTCCTCCTATATTCCGTATGTATTCATTACACACGACAGAAGCTACAAAAACCCAATTGGAGGAAAACCTAATTTAAGGCAAGTTTTACATCTGATTCATATTATCAAAATATCGGTATGTACAATAATACAGACAACCAGAATGATCTATTTGGTGATTAGTTCTCCGTGATTCCTGATCGATCATGGATGGCTGCTGCTCGTTGTCTTTTCACCATGAGCCTGCTTACAGCGACTGGCTGGGTGAGGGTCGCCGCAAGAACTGCAGATGTGCCTGTAGCGGCATTCCCTGCCAAACTTGCAGTCACCCCCAAATCGATTATATCTGTTGCATACTTCTCGTGTCCTACTACTGCCAGGTTGTGGGGGTGGTCCCATTGCAGTTCCCCAGGACCGCTTCCTAGGCCTGAGTGGGCACGTGTTTGGGGTGTGGTCTAGAGTCTGGCAGTCTGGCACCAGTGCTCAGTGCTTGACCAGTGAAACATAGCGAGTAGATGCTGGGTTCAACTTTTGCCCATGATGTACCGGTCACTCCGGCCATCTCTTGCCGGAATGTGGAGTTGTACATGACCCACGATGGCCATTTGTATCTCAGGCTTGCCGTGGCTATTATGCTCTGATAAGCCATGAGTTCGGCAGCTCGCTCGGGCTGATCTTTTAGAATGACGGCTGTGTATAGCTAGTGCGAAGCACTGCAGCCAGGTCGGCAAGTCTGGGATGACCTTCCTGGACTGAGTGAGGTCTGCTGCCTGAACCACCAGTATTTGGCCCTCTAGCTCCTGGCTCAATGGTTTAGCTTTCCCTCGGGCTGGTGGTAGGTCCATGAACTCCACATACTCATTGGCCTTAATGCGATCTCATACTCGACGTGTGATGGCTGGTAGACCTGGTCCCACAGAGACTAGAGATTTTCCTGTCTCATGACTGCTGTTCTTCGGCTCCGTCACTTTCACTCCCCTGGTGCCACTGTGCGTACCTCCCGCAAACTCCATTAGGCCCACTGCTGCCAGCTCCTCTGGGGAGTACCGTCTGTTCTCACGATCTGTGGTGCACATTAAAACATTTCAGCTTACAGCCTATGCCCTCTGACCCTTGCCCCTTCTGCTGCTATGCCCCATTCTTTTTTTTTTTTTTTTTTTTTTTAGGAGGAGGGAGCTAGTGTTACTGTTTGTGATTTAGGCTGTAACCTGAATAGACTGCCATACCAGTGCCCCTGCCTTTTTTTTTTTTTTTTTTTTTTTTGTGCTAGTTTGCTGAGCCTGCCTTTTCTCCTCATGCCTCCACTGACAGAGTATCTGAGTGTGGCACTTCTTACCACTATCCACACCTGTTACACAGCTTGAGCCTTCTCCTGCACTCTTTTCTCACTTTTGAGCTTGTTTCAGCTCCTAGCTCTGTTTAGGGCCTGTCTCAGCCCTGTTCCGCACTCGTTTTGTTCTAGCCACTACTTTATAGGACCGGTCTCTGACAAATTCTTACCTAATTGATAGCTAATTGGAGGGGGGGAGTCTGTAGTTGCTTTAAGTCTATATATGAACATTTTTTCCATCTGATTAGTTGTGGGTTCATTTGCTGATTGATAATTTTCCAGTGTTTAGGTAAGAATGAATGAATGAGAAAATTGAGCTATTGTTAGTAACTGGTGAGAGTACTAACAGCTCTATTCTTGATCCCTGCAGTGCGGGCCTGTTTCAGCCCGACTTCTAGTCCGGTACCCTTAATTACTTACATAGTTCCCCGTATCTACTATTCACACCCCGCTGGGTGGAGGGAGAACTAACAACACAGCAAACTTACGTTCGGTCTCGCCGGGTCCATCGGCACCTTCCGCGGTCGTGTCTTCCGACCCTTCCCCGCTCTGTTCAGACGTGTTGCGCGCCAACGATTCAAGAGGTGCCTCGCGCAGCTTGGCGACGACGCCATCCACGATAGCACTCAAGTTCTCCGGCGTCAGGCTTTCTGCCATCGCAAATCGTTACAGATACTTGCCTTCAGTTTGGCTCACAAATGGCTGTTGCTAATACCAATTGCTGACTGACGATTGACATGCGGATCCGCTCCTTCTGAGCGTGCGCTAACGGGAGACCCTTTACCGTCTGCGGTCTAGGTATTCTGTTAACCCCGTTTAATGTGCCATTAAACTTCATATTGTGGCTAATTATTTACTTCTGGTCACTGAAAAGGGGGTTAGACCGAACCCCCCTGGCTGGGTATGAAAACAATAAAATCTGCTTGCATGTGAATGGAGGGGGCACAGGAGAGCTTTAGGTGTACATTGTTGTGTAGATGATCTTTCACACAAATCATGCACACTTCTGAAAATTAATTTAGATTTAGATACCTTCACTGGTTTCTTTATGGTCGATCAAATGATAAAGTTAAATATCTGTTATATGTAAGTGTATGCTAATTGAGTTGACTACGTATGTTAGCTATCTATATTAGTATTAGGGGATGAGATTTCCCCTCTAGTGAAAAATTGTTATTCCTATTGTATGTTATTATTTCTTGTTTGTGTGTTTGTAGGTCTGTTGTTTGCAGTCACCTGACTGTAGGACAAGGTCTGTGGATTCCTCAGAAGGCACATGTAAGGGGCATGGGGTGAATTGGGTGGGGGAGGCGGTAAGGTAGTGGTGGGTGTGGTAGGTAGGATTGGTAGGGGTTGGGTAGGTGGGGTAATTGGGTAAGGTTAGTTGGGTGGGTTGGGCGGGTGTCATTTCCTTCAGTGCATCAGTCTGTAGTACTGGGTTGGTTAGGATTAGATGGACCTTACTGAAGTTTAGATTTAATCATGTCCCAATGTGTTTGATTGATAGCAACCCTTTATCACAATCGTTTTTATCGTGTTGTTGTAGATGGTCTCTGTAGCTGCGTTACAGGTGTTGTGTCTGCCTCTCTCTTCATCGTGGTCCATGCTCCCTGCTACTGTGAAGCTATCTCGGGGGATGGGGGAAGTGGTTGTGTGGGAGTGGCTTCTCCTCGGTTCAGTGCCGTCTTCTGTCCGGTTGTCTCTTAATCGGTTAGTGTTGTTTCTTGTTATGTGCCTTGTGGAGGTTGACTCTTGTTTAGAAACATGGTGGTGGGGGGTATGGTAGTGTTCGGCTGCGGGGGTGGTGGTTGGGGGTGTGGTTCTGACGTCACCTGTGGGTCCATTTCCTGTCGGCCATTGTGTGGTGGGTGCAGATGATGGGTGTGGCTTCCTGTTGATGAGCTGGGTTTCTGATATAGTTCATAGCAACCATTGAAAAATAGGGGGGAAAACAGAAGTAGTGGAAATAATAGCAAGTTTGTTATGTATTCTTTGTGTAACAATTAGCTACAGCTTTACTCTTATTGCACTTAGCTAATTAGCTGTAAGTAAGGAGCATAGGTAGCGAGCTATACAAAACATTTTGGTTTTGTTACGAACGTTTGAGGTTTAGTAGCAGTTGCGACAGAAGCGTTTCCTAGCTAGGTTTGCAACTCAGTAGTTAAACATTTATAACAAAACAATTGGAACATGCCCTTAAAAAAGTTAAAATAGATTTTAACCTTGGCCAGGGTTTACTTTAGTACCTACACCGCGACGTGTTAACCTTATTTTGTACGCTATCTAGACCTATTTTTACCATAAAAAATATATTTAGCTATCAGCTATACTTGAATCGTGTAAGCTAACACTTGCTAGATTAATTTAAAGATATAGTTTTTGGGGGCATTACGGTTACATTTCTGTTTTGTTGAAATAGCACTTTTAATGAATGAAAGACAGACTCTTTCCCTGCCATTCCAGCAGCCGTACTACTGCAAATAGAAATTTCAAGCGGTAACTATGCCCGTGGGCTATAAATTAGTTATAAACCAATATTTTTTTATAACTAATATCCTGGCTCTATTTTACACCTTGTCTTGGATATGTGGCTTCCCCTCCCACTACATACATAGAACCCTGAAGATGTAAGCAGTTGTGAGGGCTTTTAAGAGTATTGCTGGATTTTATTTCTCTAACTGAGCTGGTCATCCGGTAGGATAAAAATTGGCACAATATCTGTGGACAGTACCATTTGATTAGTGAATCCTGCTTGTCTTGGCTAACACCTCATCACGATGAACCCAGTTGCCTAACTGTGTTTGTTGATTAGGTTTGTGGTACTTTAGATAGGTGTTGCACAATTACCACTGAGTGTTCACACCTATGGTGGTCTCACTGAAACAATAGAATATCCAGTGTATGAGTGTTTCCAGCATTGTGCTTATTACTTTGTATCGCTAAGGCTTATTCCATTTAATGCACGTCCAAAGTGTGGATAGAACCTAAGTTAATATTATTACGGTCTGTTAATCACAGTGAGTTTGTGATAGTAATGACTGATGTTGTCTGAAAAATGATTCACCAAATTGAGGGAACATCAGATCACAATAGAGACAAAAGGAATTTTGTTGGACATTATATATTATTATAATGATTAATAACATTGATTTTATGATCACAGCAAAAAAAGGAGAATGTAAATTGGTAAATGAAGGTCACTCGACGCCGCTGATTGTCCCCAGGATAGCCACATAGTTCCCTCTTTATTAAATTAAATTGCACTCTAATAAACTACTTTGACTTGACGTCTTGGAAAGGTTGGCGCTGTCCAAGCATAGGGAGTTGGGTCATCTGAACATTTACAAAATACTGGTAGTTCATTTTCTAATAAGTTGTATTAGAATGAAGAACAATAATACTGGAGACATTCCCTTCACAGATTAGTGCATGGCATACCACCTCGAATCATAAAATCAGCAACATGCATGTTTGAATAAAGTTACTACACTATCAGACTATATATTTTAGATAAACATGTTAGGCAAACTATGAAACAAGTTATATACAGTGAAGTCTCTGATAAAGGACACTCCGACGAAGGGACAATGTATTGATAATCTCTCTCTTAGAAAGACAAACCTGAAGTCCCCCAAAATTAATTCCTGTACCAAAATAATACAAATAGAATCTCCTAAAGAGGACAATCCCTCTACAAGGGACAAAATGCGCTGAATTTATATTGCTCCCAAAGTGTCCTTTATCCGGAGACTCCACTGTATATATTTGAATTGTAAATTGGTGCGCACACACACACACACACTTATATATACGTATACTTATTATACTGAGTACGGAAAAACATTTAATAGCACACCATTTTTTTAACGTGCCAAATTGGAGTGATAATAATAATAATATGGTGAGAGAACCCATATGTATTTGAAATAAGTGATTTCTTGTACTTCTCGTGATATTATTACTCCACCAGTTACAATTTTTTTCCATTTATTTTGCTCACTACGCAAATGCATGAGTAGGGAGTGATGTGGAAATCATTGCATGAGTAGAAGTATAATTATGATGCATAGTTCACAACACAATCACGAGTATATATAATTGATTAATTTCCTTCTTTTAATGTTCCAGAATGTGGAGTTTCACCACATAGAGCATTTAACAAGTTGTGTTAAATATGGGAAATTGTAACACACTAATAATATGTGGAAATACTTTGATAATATCAAGGGTACAATAAATATAATATTGAATCCTATTGGATTATCAAATGCTTGCACATGATAAAGCAGTAGCCATAATGTGTTCCAATGCCATACGTAGCAAAGATTGTGGTTGAGCACTGTTTTTGTGCTTCCAAGTTCTTATGCTGATTATTGTATACAATTAGTACTTTCGAGGCAATGTTAGAAACTGTCTAATATCCACGTAGGTATATTTTATGCATATGTATGAATTGAATAAAAACCACCAGGTAACATCTAGCAACATGTATGCACAATACAAACATACATACACACACAGCAAATTGTACATATATTTAATTTGGTAGATGTTTTTTAATGAACTTATCTTTCCGACAATTTAACTACAGTAGAGGTAAAAAAAAGTTCCCATAGTGACCAGACTTTTTAGTGACTAACAGAAAAATAGTCTCTAGGGTAAGGAGACTTTTTAACGACTTTTTATCAACCAATGCTGACTACACAAGTCACCAGCTGCTGAACCGACTTTTAAACCGGTTTTTAAGGGTGGCCGCACATAGCAACGCGCACCGCCTGTAGATCCGGACATTAATTTATTCCCCGCCAATACACCACCATTCGATAATACGCGAGCAGAAACAATCACGCAGTAGTAGCAGAAGTATACTTTGCGAAGTTGTGGTGTTTTAGTTTAGCTTCTTGTTGTCTCTTATTCGTTTATAGCAACTCTCCATACGTCATCTGAGCTCACGCGGCAAGGTGCACCAGGCTGCCTCTCCTCCAGTAGCCGTTCTCCGGACTCTGCGCATCTGAACTCAAGCGGATGGATCCACCAGGCTCGATTTCTGCGGAGCGAAGACTTCCCAAGCTGCGCAGATCTAATACCTTCACCTCTGGCTATCTCCAATAAACTGCTCTCTCTTCTGACTCTCTTGTTATTGTTGTATTGATGTTTGTTTACTCTTGATATAGGTGGGCTCTTTTTAGAACCAATACAAACTAATTGAAAAAAAAATTGCCCGCGTACTCGTAGTACGAGATATGGGGGTGGGGCTATTTCTTAAGAAGTGCGAGTGGAATTTAAGTTCCAAATTTTGTATCAGTTTTTCTTGGAATCTAATAATGAGAACGACACAAAAATTTTACACACGGGTAAACCAAAAAAATATGAACTGCACCACAACGAGAAATTTTCAATATCTTATAAATAGAAAAAAATTGCGAATTAATCATAAAGTAATATTGAAATAGATAAGAACTCGTTGTCTTGCAGTAGAGTATCGGCTCGGCTAGTAGTGCACCAAATTGCGGAGCTCCAACTTACTGCACCGCTCCAAAAAAGTGCTACAAAGTTTTATAACCAGACCCCGATATTTCCTCCAGATTCACTCTAAAATTAGTGAGCGGCTCCTTCGGCAGGTACTTTGTCCTTGTGTAGTAGTGGAGAAGCCCCTGTAAGTATACAATAGTAGTAATCGTGCATAGCAACCATCAACAAAAAATTGAGTAGGAGGTGTGAGGCCACCCTTAAAGTCCGTTTATTAAAAAAAAAAATCATTAGCAACCTAGTTTTAATCTGATTTAGCAGCTGCTACTATACACATCAAACAGGTGCTGTCCTGTACTTGTTTAATTAACGGTAATAACTGAAATGCTCTAGAAGGGTTCTGTCCCTAACTGTAAAAAAGTCAGACACAGAAAGGTCGCTACAAAAAAAAAATGCCAAAAAAGTCTGGCTATAAGTTGCACAAAAAAAATTGTTGAAAGTCCTCGAACAGACTTTAGATAGTCCTTAAAACGACTCTATGGGAACTTTGTTTTGACCCCTACTGTACATACAGTAGAATGTCAGTTATCCGAAAACAACCAAAACTCAATAGTGGCACGTGCAGTCACGAATAATTTGCTGTGTGCGTGTGCATCCAAACTGTGTGCTTGTTTTTCACATATCTTAACATGTTTATACTTTATACCACCACCCTCATGTCACCATGTTATTTATTGTTTGTCATCCACTGATGAAGGTCACTGTTAGTGTGATGAACCGAATTACAACAAATAAAGGCTAGTGGAGTTTCAATAAAAACCTTGTTATGTCTATACCTAGCCAAACTGGTATATTTAAAGTAATAAATGTGTATGCTTGCACGCAAAATTTGATAGGTAGGCAAAGTAGAAGCATTCATTTCTGATATATTGCCCACATGTATCGACTGGTTGCACCATTGGATATTCACATTTAAATAAATTTTTATTTTGAATAACTGAAAACTGGCAATATTAAAATAATGTATGAATATGACTACGAAATACCACAAAAAAAAAAAACAGCTGGAAATTTTGAAACAAGGAATCAGTTTAGTTATAATAGTTACTTAGATATCCTGGACATCTTCCTAGAAGAATCCTGAAACAGATAATACAACAATTCACCAATAAGTTCACTTCAAGCATAGTAGAGCAAGAAGTATTGCACAAGTCAAAGAACAATAATGAGGAAATGTTAGTGAGCAAGCATTACTGCATCCTACTCTGGCCAAGATGTACGAATAAAAACTAAAAGTATTGCATACACACAGTGACAACACAACTCAGGATTAGGGCTACTAACTGCTATTATTAATAAAAAGAGGCTCTAAACGCATGCATCTACAGTACTTGCAGGGTTTCATACAGAGGGGGGGAAACTGGGATTTCCCCCCAAGGTCAAGTTTCCCCCCCCCCCCAAGAATTTTAGAAGAGATTGTTAAAATAATAATAATAATAGTAGTACAATGACTAAATTTACCCAAATTATGTTTTCTGTTTAACAACAAGAAAGTTCACAAACTGAGACTGAGCAGATGACCCCACATATCAATAACCTATAACCACGTATGAAAGCAGCCACAAAAATATGCGGTCAGGTTGTGGATGCGATTTCTGCGATTTCAACTTTCATCATGCACATACTTTGTAGGATTTTTCAATGTTTCGGGTTGTAACTCTACAACTAATCATGCTATTTCTGAAAAGTAATTTCAGCCTGAATTCATAATTCATCCTTTAATGTAGACTTTAGGAGCCCAAAGCCTTACAGAAACTTCGAAAATAGTTTTCAGCCAAAAAAAAAAAATGCTTTCTGAGGTACTCGAGATCGATGACCTCGCGATATAAGTCAGGAACAAAAGGGTTAAGCAGGAAGCACCGTACATAGACATTAAAGTTTCATTTGCGCATGTGTCGTTTCCCGCCCCCAAGCAAAATATCCTGTATGAATCCCTGACTTGGGTCAAAACAAAAAAATAACAAAAAACAAACAAACAGAACAACTGTAATTTGCTTAATATCAATCCTTTATGGGTACCCCCAAGTGATAGTGTGTGTTGTGTGTGTGTGTGTGTGTGTGTGTGCAAACCACATTTCATTTTATTTTTTGGAGCATGCTAATCCATTTTAATGCTTTCAATATCATATCCCAAAGAAGGTCTTGAATGTACACACCATCATGAGTTTGGCATGAGTACTAGTACCCAACACATGCTTGTAATTCAACATGTACCATCCACCTCCAACCAAACCATAGTGACGTTGACCAGTGTCTACAAATAGCAGCTGCTTTTGTACGTGCCAGAAGACAGGAGGCTCTGCTAAATCATAGTGGTTATATAGTATACAGAGTCTCTGTCTTCTAACACACTCACACATGCAACTTTTTTTTTTTTTTTTTGATAACTCTTCATTTTTATTAATGAGGGGTGAGGGTGTTCCAAGATCAATTTGTCCACTGACTTGACAACAGTCAGGCACAATCCCCTGGACTCACACACAAGTTATACATGATACACATTAAAAAAAAAGAAGGAAAAAAAAATGAAGGAAGGGAGAGAGGGACGGATGGAGGAAGATAAGTGTGGCTCTTGAATAATATGGGATGTTAACAAAGACTTATATTGAAAGAGAAGATGAGGTCATATGTGTCACAAAAAATCCAGTTCAGCAGCATGCATGTAGCATATGCCCAGTTAAATATCTGACACACCCACTCTTAAACTCAAAAGTGGTCCGATCAAAGTCGGATCTGCCAGATCACTTGCTACAACCATGCATACACACACCCGCACATACACACACACACACATACATACACATACACACACACATACACACACATACATGCACACACTCACATACACACACATATATACACACACACACATACATACATACACACATATACACACCACACACACATACTGTACAATAGAATTAAAATTAAGTTGTGGAAAAAGATTGCACAATTAGTTTAATGGTAAGTTGAAACAAAGTATCTGAAAATTGTCATGTCGTACGTCTAGTATGTAGTACGTTTTCACAAGATGGCGAGCAAATTTCAAAAGACTTATGGTAGCAAATAGTTTTCTCCAGATGATAGTAATAGTAATAATAATAATAAAAAAATAAAAATAAAATAATAATAATAATAACAACAACAACAATAATAATAACATAATGATGATAACAGTAATAATAATAATGATGATAATAATGAAATAGTAATAATAATAACAACAATAGTAATAATAATAATACTAATAATAACTAGTGGTGCGCTCGAATAGCGCAAAATAGCGAAGCGAGCAATGCATGTTCCCTGTAATTGCAGCTATTCCCATGCATGCTTGGTGTGGCTACAAAATACTGTCAAAGTCAGAAAACAATAGTGGAAGCTTTTTTCTATGATGAAGGCTCCTGGTACCGTAATCCTCAGGAATAGTCTAATAAATAAATTAGGAACATTTAATGGCTTTTCAAAAAGAAGGATTCTTTACTTTGCTACTTGTTTCTGTTTAGTTTTAGCTCTCCTCCTCCTTGCCCTGTCTTTTTCATTTCTTATCTCTCTCCTTACTAATTTTTCTTCTGGAGTTTCTAACGCCCTCAAAGCTCTTGACCGAGCGTTTCTAACGTTTTGTCTACTGGGCATCGCTACTTCATACGGCGGGTAAACAAAACAAAATATTGCTAAGAAGGTTACCCGGCCCGCGCAAGCGCGTAGGAGAAAGAAAACGTTTTTGTCTACTGGGCACGGGAGGGCATCGCTACTTCGTACGGCGGGTAAACAAACAAAATGTTGCTAAGAAGGTTACCCGGCCCGCGCAAGCGCGTAGGAGAAAGGGTACACACGTACGCCCACGCAAAAACAAAAACAATTTCTAGACCTAAATATATATATATCGCGAACTCATTAGAGAGTCAGCTCCGCTCGCTTCGCTAAATAATACTAATAACATAATGATAATAATAAAGTAAAAATAATCATAATAATCATGATAATAATCACCATAATACTAATGATAATCATAATCATAATCATAATCATAATACTAATAATAATCATGATAATAATAATAATAATTATAATAATAATAACAATCATAATAATGATTATAATAATAATAATGATGATAATAAAAATAGTAATAATAATGTAATAATAATAATCATAATAATAATAATAATAATCATAATAATAATGATTATAATAATAATAATGATTATAATAATAATAATAATAATATTAACAACTACAACAATAGTAAATCGATTTGAATTTTGACCTTGGTGGGAGCCAATAGCTCTCTCCCCATTCAAAAAAACCTGAAACCTCTTGTAGACTTTTGGCTAAATAGATTTGAATTTGACTTCTGGGAGCCAATAGAGCTCCCAGCAGACATAGTGGCTAACACAGTTTCGGTGATCACATGATCACAGGCATACTCGGCCTATATAAGGATTGACTTGAAAGTTGACAGAATATTGCACTTACAGCAACTAGTGATGGAAGGATTGTCGTGCACTGAGCTGGCGAACTTTATGCTGGATAACGGAATTTCTGAAAGTGTAATAGATAATTTTGTAACCAATGAAGTGACAGGAGAATGTTGCATACAATTGACGGAGATGGAGATGAAGGAATTAGCACCCAAGATAGGAGACAGAGTGAAGTTGAGACAACTAATCACAAAGCACAAAGAGGTTAATAAACAGATAACTGTAATAAGTTTAATATTTCACTCACTATCAAATATGACTTTGTTAGACTGGTCGGGTTCCACCAGAGAGCAGCACCCAGGAACTGATTTCTTGTGTTTCACCTTCATTAACTCTTGTAGTACATTAGTACAAATTGCCTAGGAAAAAATATAACAAATATTATCTCTTGTAATAGGATGAACTAAGTTGTCAGTACATACTCCAAACAATACATACAATGATTGTGCCGTAGATAATATATGCATTATACGTGTATACCAATATTACTCGCGCACCTTTCAGGATAACTGGCACCTTGATTTTATAATTCCTGACAAAGAAAAATTTGATTACTCTGGATCACGAGCCATCGATAATGGCCACGTTACATCCAACGCAAAGCGAAAAATAATTTCATTACTCCGCTCGCTAATGGTTCAGCACACTCTGTATCCGACGTCTGAGCAATACATCACTGTGTGCAACAAATTAGTGATGTAATATCCCAAACTTCAAGACCCCGTAGGAAACAGAATTGTAAGTTTTAAAAGTAACCACATAATTTACAGTAATGTTTTTTTTTTATACATTAACAAATGAGGGCTCTTGGAAAATCTCACTTCGAAAAATGCCTTTACAAATTTTCGAAGACCACAACACCTGTCCTCCACAGTCTGACAAGGAGTTTTATACAAACATGTTATAGTAAGTACTTACAATGTTTAACTCATCAGACAAGTCATGTGCCACTTCTTCATTGCAGACAAATGATGTACAATTAGATGCTCACCACACTGTCCAGTTAGAACCTTTTGGAATGGTAGTGGGAGAAGTGGGTTCTGGAGAGGCTCAATATTTGCTGTACGTGGAGAGAAGAGTCATCCTCGAATCTAAAGGGTTTATTGAACTTATATTAGACCTTATTGGAGCGTATTTTAACTTTCAAATACAGTACATGAAATCATTAAGTTCCATTTTATTATTTTTTCACCACTATATTTTTGAAATAGATCATCCTTCAAAGTTACCTGATTCACTAATAACTTTATCAGACTTAGTCACTAAAATAATCCACCACTATCATACTATTATTTAATATTTTTAAAAAAATCAAAAAAATTAAAAAAATCATGGTTAGTTGCCGTTTACTCTGGAGTGTGCCGAACACCGGAGGACTCTCCTGCATAGAGAAAGAGCTGTTTCTTTTTGTTTAATATCATAAAGGTGGTACAAGGTAACAAAGATTCTACCAAGTAATTTGCTGCTAGCTCGCTCACCATCAATGCGTACTTGAGTGCACCACTAGTTATTATTACTATTCAGTGCTAAGACAAAAATAAGCTTTAGCTTGCTAGTACAAATTATTCAAATGCAAGCAAGTTTATACCAGACAGATAGTTTTTTCTTCCTTTTTTAAAACTTCTCCGCATTATAAGTCGTATGTGTGTTACATGTAAATAATTAACCAACTCAAATTTAAGAAACAGTACTATGTTGAATTTGGTAATACATGTATGTATGTATGTAAATCATTGCATAGGGACGAACCCTTTAGAAACACCTCATTATCTTTCCCTTCTTACATAAACTCTCAGATAAAAAACATCATGTGTTTTATAGCTCTCCACAGCTAGACTGATATGTCCAATATGCCCAGTGGATGATGCTGCCAGACTCAACATGAAGTTGAGGCATTACATGGAACACATCAGGGAACACCATGCTGTATCAACAACATTTTCCATTACCTGTGGTATGAATGGATGTCTCCGACACTTAAAAAAACTTCCTTAGTTTTAGAACGCACGTGTATCAATGGCACGGAGGTGACAGTGATGTTTCCAACAACCCCACCATCTACATGGTCCCTGCTCATCAAACTCCTCTAGAACAGCAGCTCATTCCATATAACACTGTAGAGGAAGTATACCAGAATGAAATTTCCTCCTTCAGTGATAATGGTAAAAACCTATACACATTATACATTGTAAGTTACCTTTCACAATGTTGATGTGTATTTCAGATCATACTGTTGATGAATCCCAACCAGACCATCTCTCTAGAACAGCTGCAACATTTGTTCTACAAACAAAAGAACACCATAAACTCACACAAAATGCAATGCAGGGAATAATCCAAGGAGTAACATGTTTAATGCAGGTACTATAAGCTGGGACTGTACTGTAGAGTAAAGGCAAAATTTGCTCACTGCTATAAATGTTATTTTAAAAAACATTTGAAGCACTTGCATATTAAAGTGAGTGAGGAGCTATCACAAGCTGGAGTCTCACCGGGCAAGATGGATGCATTGGATCAACTCTTCAATGATGACAGTCCTTACGCCTATCCATTCAGTGAAGTCTTCACAAAGCACAAGCAGCTGGAATATCTATGCAAGCATTTCAAATTCATAGTCAGTTTTGTAACACTTGAAATCTAGATGGGTGAAATTAAAAAAGAAAATCTACCTAGGATCCTGAGAAGATTGTGCTTGGTGAACATCTTGTGTGGAAAGGCTGTGGAAGACTTCAAAGATGCATCACCAAAAAAGATGAACTCATATATGTACCCATAGACAAGACTTTACAAAGCCTCTTACAATCATCCACTCTAAGGATGGAGGTAAAATAACAGCAGCCCTAATACACACAGGAGAGATCATATGTTACTGAACAATGTAGTGGTGTTACATGGTTCATGTATGTACATACTAGTTACATATACTTTCAGGTTAATAAGGCAGCTGCTTCTACAACCACAGGGTGGCTACACAGATGGGTCTCACTGTAGAAGACATCCCTTATTTTCCACTGCATCACCATCCTTACAGATATTTCTGTACTACGATGACCTAGAAGTGTGCAATCCCCTTGGCTCAAAAGCAAAAGTTCACAAATTAAGTATGTCAAAGCTACCAGTAAACACAATCAAGAGTACACACCAGAGTCATTTATAAATGAATATCATAACGTAACTATTAATTGCTGCTGAAATATAATAGTCACACAGCTTTCACATTATGTTTAATTTATCAATAACCTCTAATTTCTGTATACTATACAACATCATCTATTTACATCTCACTCCAGGTATCTTCTACTTCACACTGGGAAATGTATCACCAACACAGAGATCACGGTTGTCATCTATCCATCTGGTAGCTCTGCTGAAAGAGAAACATTTAAAAAAATATGGAATGGATCTCGTTCTACAACCAATTGTTCGTGATCTTAAAAAATTAGTAAGTGTAACATTGACATGACATATACAAAAATATAAACCAAGTGATGTTTTAGGAAATTGGACAAACCTTTGATATAAAAGGAGAAAAAAAGAAGTACTTTGGAGCATTATGTGCCATATCAGCGGACAATCTGGCTAGTCTGGCACTTGGAGGATTCAAAGAAAGCTGTACAGCTTACAGAATGTGCAGACAGTGCATGGCAACAAAGGATTCAGCCAAAACTAAGGTAAGCAAAGAGGAATTTTTAATGAGGAGGTGCCTTTTAATTTTACCGAAACATGATTTTTTGCGGCATATTAATTTCACACAAGTTTAATTAGACCATATCATTACGGACTATTAAATAGTAATTACCATATTGATCAGAGTGTACAGAAAAGATGACAGAATGAACAACAAAAACTTAACCAGAGAGGAGATATGTTGTAGAAAAAATATAAATTTGAATGAATGAAAACTTACTCTTCTGTACAGAAATAATGAGATGTGTGAACTGGCCTAATCAGTCCTGACGTTCCAAAAATGTGTACCTTTTGATTGCCTGATTTCTCTTTTTCAAATGATTATCAAAGCTTTAAACTTTGCACACACATTCAGTAATTGCAAGTTGTACTCCCACTAAGTGTCTAATTCTTGCCGGCTGATTTATTGAAACAATTATTAAAAAATAGCAGGGTTTTTTTACCAATTTTTTTTTAGGAAAAATGAGAATTAACTTTTGTAATACAATTACTAAAAATAAAGTAATGAATGTTACCTGACATCTAAAATATAATATAGGTACTGTTTGGGACATTGAAATTTGAGATAATTCACTTTGTATTACACTCGAACCTCTCTTATCCGTTCGTCTAAGTTACGGACACCTCTGTCTACCGGACACCAACTAAAATTATTGACTGCGTACGGATCGTCAGTGTAGTCGGAAAGCTACCAAATTAAACGAATAAAATCGGGAAAATATTTCGCGTGTGGCACTTCGAGTGTATTTGATCGTAGCGTTGTTTGCGGAGATGGAGCAGCAAATAAACAGGCAGTTAGTGCGTCTACCGCTAGTTCTTCTCAGAACTCATTGACCGGCGGCGTCGCTGCTAGTTCTTCTCAAAACTCTTTGAAAGGCAGTGCGCTGCTAGTTCTTCTAAGAACTCAACGACCAGCGGTGGTGGAGGCAAGGTCGCGGTAACTAAACGCAAGCGTAGCGTTTTAACTCTAGAAAGAAAGCTGGAGATAATATCAGAAGTTAAGAAAGGGAAGTCAGTGAGGCAGTGTCTGGACAGTTTGGTGTTCCAAAATCTACAGTGAATGATATTTGGACATGAACGATGAAGAAACTGTAGAAGATATTTTGCAAGAGAGAGAAGAATCTGAGACCAAAAATGAAGATGAAGCTTCTTCAAATGCAGTTACTCCATCGCAAGCTTGTGCTGCTTTCGATACTGCTTTGGAGTGGTTGGAGTCCAAAGGCAACACACACCCTGCACATCTTATGCTGGTAAAAAGTTGCAGAGACGATGCAGCTCAGCCTAGCTTGAAATCTATGAAGCAAACTAAAATCACTTCATATTTTAAATAAATTGATTCATGTATTTTTTGTTAATTTTAAGTGATATACTAATTCAATTATCAAATAATTAATTGTATACACGGTTCATCACCGAATAAATTAAGTATTTCTGAGTTACGGACATTTCTTAGTTACGGACACCCCTTGGTCCCAGACTGTCCGGATAAGAGAGGTTTGAGTGTATACGTAATTTATTAGCTGATTGCATTTTTTTCCATATTTGATCATAACTTCGCAAAAAATGTGTCTTTTTTCTTATTTTATATCTTAAAATGAACAGTTGTGAAATAACTCCAAGAACTATGATTAGTCCGCCAATCAAGTTATTGAGAAAACATTGACAACCCCTTACCAAACACGTGCAAGTGATTTAAAAAAAAAATTTTTTTTTATTAAAATTATAACTTAATGATCCAGCTGACATGGACTTTTTGTATGCAGCTACAGTATTGATTTAGGTGCCTGGGTAATATAGGTGCCCATATCTAAGGTGTCCAGATAAGAGAGGTTTCTACTGTATTAAAAACACAGAGCCCACTCATCCAAAGAAATCATTGCCCCCTGACAATTATTGTGCTGACTTTATTCCAAGTTACCTAGTCCAATCACACAAGTCTTGCATCCTCCCACAACTTCTCTCAGTTAAAAAAAAGTCTGTTAATGCTCAATTAGTTGGTCCTTGTGTGTGTGTGTGTGTGTGCTATATCCAAATATTTGAAACTGCAACCAATGCTACTTCAATACATAGTCCAAAGAAGAAGATTTCATCCTAAGGGACCCCACTACCCACAGGCAATATTGTGTACAAGCAGAGAAATGAATTGAGGTACACTACATAATGTGGTTTTCCACAACATATAAACTTACTGTTTTCTTCTCTTTTCATGAAAGGTATTTCCATGTCGATGGTGGATTGATCCCTGACATCATGCATGACATACTGGAAGGAGCTCTACAATATGAAATAAAGTTGATGATAAAAATAATGGTGGAAGTGAAACAGTATTTTACTCTTGGTAAGCACAAACTAATTCCGGTTTCTTTCATAATACTTGCTGTTTCCCATAGATTTGTTAAACACAAGGCTAAGCAACACTGAGCTGGGTTACATGGAGGCTAGTGACAAGTGCTACCTCATAGATGCTACAACTTTATTTAGCAATGGCCACACTCTCAGACAATCAGGTATTTATGTAAATAGACTCACACATGCTATATATGTAAGTAATAGCTCGACACATAGTACTACTGTATTTAGAAATATAGCAGAGTAATAGCTGGAGTGCCTATACATGGTTTATGTGTGCCATAAAGCTAAAATAGTACGGCTGGCGCAGTGATGTGATTGTGAAATAGGGGCATTTAACCCTTTGCGTACAACGATCGTCATGAATTCGTGACCGCCGTAACTTAACGCGCGTGTACGATGGTCACGAAGGGTGCGTCAAGAGAATACGGCTGTCACGAATTCGTGACAAGCTCTTTCCTGCTCTGTTATTACAGTTACAGAGCGCGTAGTGCGCTAAAACTTTCAGTAGCTTACATAGTATACATTTTGCAGTGTCTATTCTACAAAATAGGTCTTATAAAATAAGTATAACTTATATCAAGTGCATCCACTAAATAAAAAAAAAAAAATTTCTACACTTTGTGTCTAGCTATTTTCAAATAGAACATCTACTAAGAAGTAAAGGCCTAAAGTAGCTAGAAATAAGCAAACTAAAACTAGAACTTACACTTGGGTGTGATTTCTCCTTTCATTAATAAAAGCTAAAAAATAGCTAACAAACTATGGCCTCCTCGATAATTCCAACTAAGTTTGTATTCAAAACAACTCTATAAATTATAAACTAACGAATTACCATAGCTACAACGCTAGAGGCAGATTATTTGAGGCCTAACACAAAAGAAACACTTGCCCGTTTTTGTTTTCTTTTTCCACGTGTTGAACTCCACTGGTAAAACGCCGTCTCAGGCAACTAATTGATTTTACGGCGTGCGCGTATTTAATTACGTAATTGCTCGTTCACGTTCGTCTACAAAGGGTTAAAGTATTAAGTGATATCACTGCGTTACACCTGAGAGTGTCTCGCTCGCCAATAGCCCTTATCACACAATTAGCATAAGGGTTATAGCAGTCATCCTAGTGTCAAAAGCGGATCTCGAAGACAATAGCCATCTAAGTGAATCTTACACTTACAATTGTCACCCTGCATATTTGAGTAAAATATCAAGCAGTTAAACTGTGCAATCACAAAATCATGGGCTACACATTGACAAACTCACCCATTACATTATCCTATGGGCGAATTCCACAGTGTACTACAGTAGAGTGTCGATAATCTGGATGACAGTCAGTCATCTCCGGACACCCTAAATGCAATAGCAAATGGTCATACCCTTCCATAGTGCTCATAATAGAGATCTCCAGAATATTCACCTATCTGGATACCCTCTGTGCAATAATGTCCAGATAACTAGCGTTCTACTCTGTTGTCAATATTATTATTATTATTCCTTTTTTTAATTTATTTTGCGTACCTACGTACATAGTTGCCCAAATGTGGCTACTAGGAAGAATCCTCCCTATTGTCATCGGGGATCTAGTTCCAGAAGGAGATCCTTACTGGGAGAACTATCTCATAATGATGCGGATAGTAGACATTTTGCTTAGTCCAAGAACAACAGAGTGGATATTTATCACAAAAAATCTACCTGCACCACTCTCAGTTCAAGGACTTATATCCGAATGACAGCATCATACCAAAGATGCACTTCATGGTACACATGCCACGACTCACACTGCAGTAAGTGCAATTGCTATTATAGGAATTCATATTACTTTAGTGACAAAAAACCCTTATCAGAAAAGTGTAGTCCCTATCCACATTTCATTTTACCAATGCTGTCTATGACTTTTATATGATACCAATTGAAAAAATTTACTTTCGAACGTAGAGTCACTCGAATGATGACATGGACATGGTTATTTTTGCAAATCTGACTGCGATTTGAAAGTCTTCGACTTATTGGTGTATTATATATATCGTTATCCTCACTGTTTTGTAAAACATTCAAAAAAATAATTAACGTTTCCTATGAAATGACCCTCAAAAACATTTTTATATTTAAAAAATTTTGCGATTAATTTCATCACTGCACATTTAGCTATCTTGTCTCATATAGTGCTAGCTTAATGAAATTATTCTAGGTTTGTTATTGCATCCTTTGGTATACTCAAACACTTATTGAAGATAAATTGTAAGTCAATTCTGTTAGAGTACTTAATAAGCACGACTGACGTGTAACAGTAGAGGTGTGTGGCCATTACTTTCACTGACTAAACTTGCACATTAATTGTGTCTTATTTTAGATTTGGTCCACTTGTTTATCACTGGACCATGAGGTATGAAGCTAAACATTCATACTTCAAAAGCTTGACACACACGCTGGGAAATTATGTCAACATACCGTACTCCTTGGCCATGCGCTACCAGCATGTGTGCTACACGCAGAGCATCACGCAAGACTGCCAGAAAGACCATATCACTACTGGTCCAGGTGGGAGAACATATTCCTATATGATCACCTGCAAATGTATATTAAAAAATGAACCAACTATGTATATGTATATAGCTTTCCCTGTAGCAACCACTGAACTGCCAGATACCATATCAGCCTTCAATGCAGGGGTGGCGGAAGCAATTTTTCATTGGTCAGGCAAAACTTTTTGTCATAAAATTCATTACTTATAAGTAATTGTAACTTGTTAATATTAATAAGTGAAATAATTGATACACACACATAGATACAATGGACATAGTGAATCATTCAAAAATGTCCAAATACACGCAGTCGATTTTCATTAGAACCAATAAACTCTTTAGCCACTTCGGATAAATCCATTGTTTTAACAATATCCTTATAGATGTCAATTATCATCAAATGGTTTAGTCTGGTTTGTTGCATTGTGCTCCGTAGATAGCCTTTAACTCTCTTCATTGTGGAGAAAGACCGTTCACTAGCGGCATTTGTACCTGGTAGAACTAAAATTAGGCGAGCAAGCCAACATACTTGCTTGTAGAATACTCTTTGACTTGACGAAAGATTACGTAGGAATGTGATGCCTTCTTTTAAGGTTATAATCTGATTGGATACACTGGAGAAACTTGAACCAAATATTTGAAGTTGAGTTGAAAGTTCACTTTCATTGAAATCATCTCCATACATGGTAATAACTTCTTGAAATTCCACCGAGTAATCACATTTGTTAGCAGCTTTTACAAACAATTGTTCAAGGTTTTTATACATCACATAACCGGGCTGATCAAACCTGTCTTGGATGCTTGTAACTGCAAGATCCAGGGCTTCAAAATATATTTGCCGATAGTGATCTTCAACAGTTGCTGAAAAATAGCACTCTCCATCTCCTATTTCAAGTCGCTTTGGTGCTTTCCTTTTTCGTGGCAGCAATGGCTCATTAGTATCTGTTCGTTTTTGCATGCACTCCACATACTTCCAAAACAACTCAAACATACTATCACTTCTCATATCCTTTAGGGTCTGAATAGTTTTCTCAGCAATAGCCTGACCATCAGCAGCAGACATAGACTCAGCTTGAAGGGATACACTCAAATTATCAGTAATTTTTAATATTCTTTCACAAAGGTGAAGCCCAAATAGTAAGTGAAATTCAGACATTTGAACTTTCATGCCAATTATCCTTCCCTTGATATCTGCAAGTAAGTTCCCCTCCAAACTTTCTTCCCATAATAACTTTAAAACAGAATAATTCTCAAGTATGCTTCCAATAGATGCCCCCTTAACAGTCCACCTAGTAGGACAAAACGACCGGATTCCAACAGCAGAAATTGAATCACCCTCGGAATTAAGTCTGGCCTTGATTTTGTCAAACATAACATTTCTTTTTGGTGAGAACTTTACTAATTTAGTTATTTCTAATGCAACTTCCATGGCATCACAACAGACCTTTGATTTCTTCATGGTAGTACTAACAGCTAAATTTAAAGCATGACCATAACAATGAGTATACAGAGCACATTTCTCTTCCAAAGCCAATTTTGCTGCTACACCATTCCTGCTACCACTCATGTTACTGGCCCCATCATAGCACTGTCCGCGACATTGTGATAAGCTGACATTCATACGAACAAGCGTATCCTTTATAGCATGAGTAAGGGATTCAGCACTAATGTTATCCACTTTATAGAGACCAATAAAGTCTTCATGATCCTCTAGTTTTTCATCTACCCATCGAATGCAAATTGTAAACTGTTCGTTGTTTGCAACATCAGTGCACTCATCTGCCATAATAGAATAACAAGCACTTTCTCGTATATTTTGACTCAACCTTCTAAGAACTTGAAGGGCCATAATCTGAAGACATTCATTTTGAATGTCATGGCTGGTATACTTGTTGGTTTTTCTTTTCATCCACTCTTTCACCTCCGGACAATCATAACAGCGAAGCAGCATTAACTCATGAAAATTACTTTCCATATCCTCGCGACGTCTTAAAGGTATGCCTTGACGAGCAAGAAAAGATAAATTCTGTAAAATAATTAAGAAAATCCTTCTATTTCCTTCTTTTTCTTTTTTTTGTGCACTACTTACAACCTCTCCAATGTCACCTAATAACTCTTTTGGAAGTGTAACAACAGCTTCAGTGGCTTCTTTGTGAGTTGCACTTGTTTGGTGTTTTTTAAAAGCTGAAACACCTTCTTTCCAATAAGTAAATCCCTTCGAAATAAAAGCTGGTTCTCTTTTGGTACTGGTTAAAAACTTGGCCTCCATAGAAGCACTCATGCATACATGGCAAAATGCAGCATCTTGTTTGATGTCATAATGCAGCCATGGATATTGAATACACCAATCTGCTCTAAAAGACCTGTATTGTAAATCAATAGCTAATGATTATAATTATAGTATTTTAGTAACTCACAATAAAAGCTTAGCTAGCTGACTGGCCTCATTTAACAGTAGTATGGCTCACCTTTCATCTTTTCCGGTACCAAATTTCCTCCTGGGAAACTTAAAACACTTGTTGGGGTGGAACTTGACTGGCACGCCACCACAAGAAGCCATATCTAACTCCTTTCCACAAGGAGTATCCACCTCGCCACCACCAGAAGCCATACTGTACCACACTTACTCACGATCGCAAGCTTATTAATAATTTTCTCACGATCGCAAGCTTATTTTTAAAAAATAGCGATAATAGACTAGAAGTGAAAGTAATTGCACGGTCGCTTCGAGGAATAAGTTATAACTTTATTTCGTTGGGACAAAGAAGGAAAAAAGTTTTTAACTGTGTGCTCCTGGATTGGTCCGGCGGCTGCCGGGTCTGCCGGGCCGGTTCCGCCACCCCTGCAATGTCTTTGAGTAAGCAATACGTATTGTGAAATTCTTAAAACCATAACTATTTCCATTATAGGACGAAGTGGGCTAAAGTTCATGGGACCACATACAAAAGGAATGCTACTGTTATTTTAAACAAAGATGAGGATATTATTGAAGCACTTCAAATTCACAAAATACTAGTAGTTAACGGAACTGAAATATATTTTTATGGAAATGCACACAAACTGGACCAACATCACAGACACTACCGGATGCACACCCTGACAGATTTGAACAAACACATCCATGTATGTTATGACAAATTATATCACCAAATTGTTATGCACCCACGAACTACCAGAGTACTTCCACAAGACACCATCATTTTATTACCTCATTACATTTCATAAATTTCATTTGTTGCCACTTACTCAATATTTCCTGTTTTTATATATTCCAAACAATCACTACCATTTGTCTCCCATTGTCTCTTAAAACATCTTAACTGTTGCTTGGGTTCTACAGCAGGAAGAACAGTCTAAACAAATAAGGTTCACCAGAATAAGTGCCTACTAATGGGAAATGCTCTGATCCAAAATAGTTTTACTGGGCAGCAGTGCGTTGAGCTCAGTTGCTTGAACGTTATGACTGAAAAGTGCTAGTCTGTTAACAAAGTAAATGACCTGGTAGATCTACCACATTGCTTCGCTAACCATAACATTTTCTACCTTCGCACATCAACTCCAGCTCTTTCATTTTCAATCAAGGGTGTCTCTCCCGCCTCTTTCTCCAACAAATTACCACACCCCCTAATAGTTTTGCTAATTGGTGGGTGACAGCTGGGGAGTAGAAACCCTTTATTAACATGTTGAGTATAAGAAACCCTTTACCCATTATGAGGGTTAGAGTTAAACCCTTTATCATAATTTCTAATAAAAGTCTAAGAAGCTCGTTGGCTGGTTTTGTCTTGGGGAAAGGGGACAAGAAAGCTTTATGGTCCACTGATGATGTTTTGCAAGTTGATTGTGGTTCATACACGTGTTGTCGTGTTGCTTTGTGTGGGAGGGTGTTATTATCCAAACCTTGGCAGAACTCACAACCAAAATTCATAAGTGATCGAGTCCTGGTTGCAAAATGCTGAAGATTGTGTCCACATGCATGAGATTAATCATTTAGTAACAAAACAAGTTGCTATGTAGTTAAACTAAGATAGCAAACGCCTACAGGTACCCGTCGGTATCTCTTAATAAATTTTAGGGGGCGTGACTTTTTTTACAAAAGCCAGACCTTTTGCCGTTTTCCATACTGCAAACCTTAGCTATTGTCCACAGTATTGTTGATAAATTGTGTAGCTATAGTAACAGTGATTTGTGTGATATATATATAGGTTTGCTTGAGAGCTTGATATGCCAGCCAAGTGTGTGAAACTCGCGCGTGATGAGTGAGAGTTGAGAGGTCTGCCTAAGTGAGAGTCAGATTAAATAAATAGGCTTAGCTTAAAAATTATTACTAAATGGTAGTAGCTATGTTTTGCTTAGTATGTTGAACTTGATCACGAACGAAAGGTCTGCCTAAATCTACGTAAATGAAACCTTAGTGGTATACACATTTGCACTTCATAGTTAGAACTACTGCTTTGATGGACATAGCTATAAAAACATATCATACCTTATGCTTTTAAGTAGATAAGTAATGGTTGTTGATAGAGCTGGGCGATCACAGGCGATACGATATTATCTTAAATTATCACGATATAGCGATTGCGATATTTTTTAACATGTCAATTGAAACTGTGTTTGCTTTTGATATGATCCTCGGCTAGCTATTGATGTAAGAACTTTGTTATCTATCCATTATAACAAAAATGGCTGCTCCTATAAAACGATATCGTGAACCGATCATATCATCTGGACATTCTCAAAATATTGTACCCCGATATCAGGTTAATATCGCGGTGCAACGATAATACCGGAATATCGTCCAGCTCTAGTTGTTGATATAGATGGAAAACAACAATTTGTGTGAGTCAATGTACTTTGTGTGTGAGTGTGTTGTTGTTTATATTCATATAGATTTGGTGGTCATGATAAAAAGATTTGTTGTGTCATAGTGGCAGCAAAACATGAGACAAAATAATGTGAGTTAGTATGAATATAACACGGGTAATTATGGTAGTCAGGATAGCGTAAGTAAGGTAATTGAAATCGAATGAGGTGAAGCTGAGAGCTTTTTTTTTTTGCTTCATGAGTACTATTCATCCCAAATACATACCATGACTACCCATGCTGTTACTTGGTAATAGTACACTGACATCCTAACATGCAGCCAGTACTATTTTATTATGGCTACCTTAAGGTAACTTTTATTTGCGGTACTAATTTTAGCTATTTGTAGCTAGTTCAAAGTTCAACTTGATTTTGCTCTTGATTGGAATAAAATCTTAACTTACCAATACCTTGATTATAACAGTCATGGGCCCAGTATAGCATGGTATTAGACTTGAACTGATAGCACATTCCTTTGGAACAAAACTAGCACCCTAAAATCTCAAAAAAGCCAAAATTGCTAAAATAAGTATCTGTCAATATTAGCTACCTTAAGGTATTTCATTTTCTATGGGACATTTCAATTTAGTGGCGATTTAGCCCGAACGTTTTTCAATGTGCTATTGGTGTGGGGTATATTGGTATGAGTAATAACACGGGTAACCATGGTTCAGGATTAATAACACAAGTAATGCAATTGAAATGGTACGAGGCAAAGCCGAGTACTGTTTATTGCTTTACAACTACGGTTACTAGTGCTATCACTCGCTAATAGTACACCTAAATCCTAACCTAAGCTCACTATTACTTTAAATAAACTTTTAAGCAAAACCCCTCACTTTGCAAACTGTTCTATCTCAACTCCAGCCATACTATTTCATTTTCCGCGGCCTATTTCAATTGAACGGCAATTTTTCCCATACATTGGGCAATGTACGCTGTGTACTATTACAGAAGTAATTGCATGTAATATAATTCATAGTATATCAAGAGTTGTTTGGCAATATTTCAACAGCAGCAACAACAAAATAACAATAATAATAATAATAATAAATAATAATAATATAAAAGAGAGCAGATATCTTTGATAACTCATGCTACCCATGGCTGAGGTAAAGTTTCCCCTTGAAGTGCAACAGATAATCTCTGTAGAAGACAATCAGTTGACTTGCCTCTCGTCTCATTAATTATTTTATGTCACAACTCCTCTAACTTCTATCACCTTGCTCCCAGTGTGTCCATTGTTTCAACTGAAATTAGCCAAAAATAGTGACTGAATAACACATCACAATACTTCTCACTCGTTAGCAGCAGTTGCATTTCTCCCCGGCCCAACTATTTCCCCTAAACAAAGCACACTCAAATCATAATCAATTTTAATCATACTAACTTGTATTTCTTTAACTTCAAGTTACCCATTCCATTTTTGTGTGTATGTGTATGTATGTGTGCATGTTTGTATAGGTAAAATACACTTCTTCATGATCATTGAACATGGGCAATATCTTACTGGTACTTTTGAAATGGTAAGTGGTAGTGTTATGGCAATGTGTGATGGCCGAGCTATATGTCAGGTTTATGAACTGCAAGGGTCACAAAATGCAATGTGTATACTTGCTGCACACACACACCACAACACACACACAAACCCACACACACACACACACACACACACACACACACACACACACACACAATGAGCCCAAGTACAATTAGCTCTTTAAAAAACCGGTTTGCCAGCTAAGTTACTTTCAATAAAGTTCAAATGTTGACCATTGCCAGATTTGAAGGGTGATTTTAAATCTGTTAAAGGGAAACTTAGCATATGATAGTAAGTGACTGAGATTGACAAAGTTTCACCTGGATGAATTAAGACACGTGGTGTTTGTATACATAATATTGTAATCTCTATATTATATCGTGTTGTCCATGCTAAAGATACTAAGAATAAATTGAATTATAAGCTGCTGTTTTGTGTGGTATTTCATTAAGGTATGGATACTGAAGGTAGTTAAGAAATAAAGGTGGGGTGGACTTGGGGGTATTGGTCATATAGCTACTTCACTGAAAGGAAAATCTAATCTTACTGTACTTGTAAATTCAACATTGTTTTGCATGTTATGTAGAGAATGTGCACCATCATGGATGAGTGAAGATCAGCTCTCCTGTTCTCAGTTATGGAACCTTCAATTGATGATTATTTTTATAAACATTATTAGCAAATTCATATAATTACCAGTGAAATAAATATAGTCGTTAGGTAAATGGTCATCACGAACAGGAAATTCCCTGAGGTACCAGTTCAATTGATGATCCTTTTCATGTAATAATGTACGTTGGGCAAAGGGTCGTCAAATATGCAGGACTAAAGCTGAAGCATTAGAATAGGCTAAATGGCATTGTATTATTTACAATTTGTAAAGTGTATGTCATTCCAGATTTTGACTGTAGCCTTTGTTGCAATGGTGTGGGCTCACATATATATTATAAGGACTAGTGCTGTGTATTGACAAACAAAAGCTTGTGAAGTAGTTTGTAAGAGCAAATTTCAGTTAACAAGAAAATGAACAAAGTTCAGCTAAAATATATGATGAGATTCTTCCATAGACTTCTATTAGAAGTTATGCTCAATAGGGTGTACTAGTACACCATAAGGTGTTATGATACACCATAAGATGTACCATTACACCCCTTTCCCCAAGGGTGTTTCAGTACACCCTGGTAAGGGTGTATCGTTACACCCCATTTTTTACTGCGGATGTCAAGTATATGGAGATGGTTGCATCATCTAAAAAGATTGAACCACAAAAGCTTCCCCCTACGCCAAGAGCGGCTTATTTTTATAGCCTACATGTTCACCATCAAATTATGATATGGAAGAATTTATCAGTGGACATTGATCCAACCAAATGGGGGTGGAAACTTGATGGCAAATCTTTGCAACCAATAATAACAGACCTAGAGCCAGCGCCAGAATTTATAATTAAGTTTATCAGGTGTAAATGCAAACTTTCAGCAAGAAGTCCTTGCAGCTCTAATGTGTGTTCGTGTAGAAAACATGGATTGAAATGTGTTTCTGCATGTGGTGATTGCCATGGCCAAAACTGCCAGAACTCTGAAGTATTTTTTGAATATACAGATGAAAAGTTGTATTGTATGTTATTTCAAAATTTTCAATATGTGCAGTTGCAGTTGCTATTCTCAATATATTGGTTCACTGGTGTAGCTAATGCCAATTATTAGCAATTAACACATTTCCCAATCAATGTAATCTGCAAGCCTTTTCAAAGAGGTGCCACTTGCTTTACAATTAGCACGCTAGCTTGACTTGTAATCTGATAGTATGATTATTTTTTATAAAATACTGTAATATCTTTTTTTCCACTAAGTGGATTTTGGTGGATTTTGGATATGTTCTACGTCAAAAAATTGCAGATTTTTTGATACCAAAATTAGCTTCATACCAATATTTTCTAGGTTCACCTGTTTTTTGAGCTAATTCTACCGGACTACCAGTTCAACTGCCAGTTTCTCTGTGTGTGGAAGGCTTTACCCTCCAGTATTTTAGCACTAGCTGAGTGGAGGTGAATTGTAGCTTACTATTAGCATAAAAAACTCAATGTTTTGGTTAGAGCCATAAGGTCCCTTTTTCTAGTCCCCACTCACCTATTATTATTAATTTGTTTGTATTTTTTTTGTAATAGGATTTTGGTTTACTAGCTTTACTCATACCATATCAAGTATCTCTATAGTGGTTTCACTTCTGGTAAGACTGTGTGGGTGCATTTCCTTATTTATTCAAATCACAACACAGCTTAAGATCATATCAACAGTAGCAATGTATTGCGAGGTTTTATCATATCGTAAGTTTGGTTGACATGACCTTGTGTTTAGTAAAGATCATACATGCATTTCCATATTAGCTGTTTAGTAGCAATTCTAATTCTCATAGATAAAAGGCCAATACTGTAAAAAAAATGTAAGTATATGTTTGCTACTGTAAGAATAAAATCTTTTTATGTTAAAGGATGTCATGTACAGATAATGCTAACATTTTTTGCAAATAATAATAATAATAATAATAATAATAATAATAATAATAATAATAGTAATAATAATAATAATAATTATTATTATTATTGTTATTACTTTTGCTTGTTCTTGTTTGTTTTTTTTTTTGCTTTTGCAGTTGCGGCCATGTGGTTACTATGGCATTGAAATCCCTATACCATATATATATATGTAATTTAAAAACTTGACCGTTTTTTTAGTAGCTCGTGTTTTGAAATTAAAACTATAATTTTATGTAACTAAACTAGGGAGGTTCGCTTGCCATTAGTGCTCAAGCACACCACTATAGTATACCTATGCAACAGACATCGCCATACATATCGACACTAAACAAAGTATGAGCTGGAGGACCAGTCCAGCAGGACTGTAGCTAGCTACACTGTATGGTTCACTCGTTATCTCTGAATTTCAGGATTAAGTTCCTCCGTAACTTTTCTCTCAACCTATGTCTCCTCCTAATCTGTTGAACTAACTCTGTCTAATACTGGTAGAACTTCTGCTAGCTAGAAACTATCTTAAACTATATGTTTCCAAGGTTAGCACAACACACATGCACACTTTCGTACTGTTTCGCTTAGCTACCATGGTATTTCACTTGGTTATTGCACTATTTTACCTACATGTACTTTGCTCTATTTCAATTAAACAGAGATTTCCCCCGTACATTTTAGAATCGGCAAATTACCCTTTGTACAATAATGCTATAAAATACTTCTCGATTCCACCAAATAAGCCTAATTTTGCTACCAAATATGTTACACAAAAATAAAGACGTTAAATCACTTCATTAGAAATTTGTCTAAGCTTTACAAGATTAGCTAACTCACCTTAAAGGAGCTGGTAGGTATTACTGTAACATAAAAGTGGGATGTGCTCAACAGCTAGCTTGGCATAGGACCTGTTATATGCTGAGTCAGCAGAACAGGTGCCATGTCACCTCCATTGCATGCATTTGACCTTTCCCACGAAGTGGTAAAGGGTCTGACTATGTCAGACTACAGCTGCTACAAAGAAGATAAGGTTCTTACTATAATACATTAATGCAATATTTAACTAACTGGTACCATAGATCAGCATTAACTTTGTTCTTCCCAAAATTCTTTCCCGAAGGTATATTATTTACTCTATGTTTTGTCTGAATTCTTTATATTTCTAGACTGAAATGATGCAATACTGAGGACTAAATACTTCAAACAATAGTTGTATTGTAGCATGACTAAAGCAGGGTCTTTCTGCTGAAATTGACAGAGGTAGAATAAGAGTCAATGTCTACTTGCAAACCTTAGTATCTTGCCATTCCACCATGTACTAGTTTTATTATACTATCATCTGGCTACACATGCTCATTAGCTAGCTATTGAATAAGTTGCCTTTTCCAGCAAATTTCTCAAAGCTTTCAGGTACCTAGCTATAAGAAATGTAGCCTAACCACCACTCTCTGTCCAGGCCGAACCTGGATACCCTATCATGGACTTATCTGTGTATAGAACTAACCATGTGTGTTTGTGTTTGTGCATCATTCTTCAGACTATGTGCAGATTATAGGTAATTGTCACCTCATAATCACCTCATTCGCCCACCCACCATTATTATTGTGTATATATACCTCCCTCTGTCTTTTGTCTATTACTTCTTTTTTTACTTTTCCTCATCTCACTGAGATTGAGTTGTTGAATGAATTATCAAAAGTGAACTGTTTGAAGTTAGGGAAGGGACTCTGGTCCTTCGAGAAGAGATTTGCCTATTTGTGTATGTTGGAGTTACGCCCGACTAAACACTCTCCCTCTCCTCAAAATAGACTATATAAATTAAGTGTAATTAATCTATATTTTGCTTAGAGTCTATTATTCGAAAGGAACAATAAGAACGCAAAAGCTGCTGCATTGGTACAAATGGCAGCAAAAGGAGATCACAGTCAGCTTGATAAGACTGAGCATCTTAGACAGAGGAGTATGGATATTGAAGATTTTGGAGGTGCACGAGTTTTTATTTAAATTTTCATGACATTTTAACTTTTATATTTGAAGTTTAATTTAGGAAAGCATGGCTATGATAGTTAGCTCAATCTTCTGTAGTGACTACTAAGCAATAGTTAAGTCGTTGCAGTGACGTATAATTTCTTAGCAGAACATTTCATTCTGCTGCAGCTGTTGTAGCTAACAGAATGGTAAGGATAAGTTTAAAAATATGGCTAAATAGCCCACACTATCCCAATAATCATGGAAACACTGCAGCAAATCTTAGGGGAAACACTCACCAGAAATGTTGAGGGGCCAAGCCAACTAACAAAAGTTTGGAGGCGATATGCACGCTGGCTTTCCCTGTGCAATAAAGTCAATTTCTATGGAATATGGGGTGATGTCTTTCAGAGGTGACCAAGAACCAGGGCAGTAAACTAGGGCTCCCCATGAGATTATTCAATAGGGGATTTGCATGATGACATCAGGTAACATCCTGCCACGCCCACTTTGCTGACCGCTTGGTCTATTTTTTGCTGTAGCACCAGTGTCAGGCTGCACAGAGCTTCCAAATTACAGGAATAGCTTTATTATGAAATTTACTAACTGCTGATAGCAAAAGTTTAGGATTTTCAGCCCTGGTTATTGGAATTCCTGGGAGTGAAATTTGGTGATGGTTATCTGATGGTTGCTTTTAGCACTGGTCATTGTGAAGCAGCTGCCTGGTTGGTAAGATATATTTGTTGCTTTGGCAGCCTGTAGAAGTTGCTGAGTACTTCTTCTGGAACTAATCTTGAAAACTGAGACAGCTGGTTTTTCTCAGAATTCCAATTTAACACATGTGTGGGCTCCTCACTTCAGAAGATATTTGGTGATGGCCTGCTTGCTGATTGTGGTGAATATACTACTAGTAATATGATAGCATCTCCAAGAAAAAGTTGTGCCTGTGAAAATTGGATACTATAGTGATATTTGCTAAGAAGTGTATTCACCTGTTCTACATAGATAAATTTAACACATGTGTGGGCTCCTCACTTCAGAAGATATTTGGTTCTCAAAATTATGTTTATTGACTCCTTCCCTACTATGGGTTCCCTCCCATCTCTACCTATATATTTGGTCAAAGGATGTTGCTTACTTTGATGATGAAGGAAATCACTTGGCCAGCTGCAACCAGTCTGTCTTGTTATGATAAAGTTTATGTGATGGCTTATTAAAGACTGTAGCTAATACACTTATTATTTATAACAATAAATCTAACACTAGTGAAATACAACTATGAGACAATGACAACAGCTAATTGTTTTTTGTTTCTTTTCTTTGAGTCACACTTTCTACTTCTGACACAGTTCATCGTGCATTGCTGGGATGATTCCCTTTGTGAATGCTGTGTCCAGTAACTCGCTGGCAGATGCAATTTCAGGGTACTCATGAAAAGCCCACTTCAGGTACACACAAAACTCGCCCCAGTCGATGGTTCCATCCTTGTCCATATCAATAGCCTGAAGAGCTTTACGCGCCATGTCACATTCGTAGCATCCAAAATAAGGAGACATGAAGGCATTGTAGAAGGAGTAAAACTCAAGAGCATCATCTCCTGAAGACTCTTCTCTCAAGTCCCAGTGATCCCAAGTCTTTCTTACTTCACCCAAGAGGTTGCTGTGACTTTCCTTCGTTATTTCTACTTTTTCAATATCATCGCTCATTGCAGCAGTCAGTTTTCCTCCAGCTCGATCAAAAAGAATAGCTAATCCAACGCTACTCATGTACTCTTCCTTGCGATTGTTGGAAAGATCTTCGATCATCTTGGACTTCATTTGAGAAGCTATTTCTTCAGTGAATTGTTTGTCTTCACCAAACAAGTTTCGAAGCCTTTCAAGAACCATGTCAGTAGAAGCTAGAGTAGACATTCGCTTTGGAGCTTTCAAACCAAAGAACTCAGCAACATTGAGGTCATGTGATCCGGTGTGTCCTGAAGCTATCCCTGGAAAGTCAAATGCCATGTCTAAAGCACGATCTCCGTACAAGATATGTTTGGGATAAGGCTTCTTGCCAGTTGTGATTTTGGTGACATTTATAGCAGCATCACGCAGGTATCGGCAATTGTAAGCAGACTTGATCTTCTCATTTCCCATTCGTACGAGATTCATGATGGTGACAATGGACGAGGCATGACCAATACCAGCTCCCTCCTCGCAAATACTGGCCCAAACCCCATTAGCTCCGGCTGCCAGACAGTCGATCTGAGTGACGTTAGCATAGCCCCACTTCTTGTGAATGTGGACCAAAAGATTCCCATCCTGCCAGCCATTGTCATCCATACACTTGCGGACTATCTTGGTCCAACCAGTAAGAAGCTCTGGAAAGAATTTTCCTGTAGGCTCTTCGTAGATGACTCCATGTAGACGAGTGGAATTGGGCATTGTAGCAAGGAACTTCACAATCTCCAAAGTAGCTCTTGGTTGCTTTTGCATAGCAAAGGGAAAATCTCTCAAATTCACAAATATTTTTGCATCAGGGGCAAGGTTTTCGAAAGTCCATTTTATGCGCTCTTGCAATAGAGCACACATTTTGCTAGTAAAATTAGGATCTTTTTGATTAGCCAAATCAATTTCAATGATAGGGTTTCGAAGGCCATATTTCTTCATTTTTGCCATACCTACTGGGATATACTCCAAGTTATCAAGCTTTCCCACTTCAGTGAATGCATAGAAACAGCTCAGATCTTTTTCTTTCTTAGTTAGCTGCTCCACAAAAGTGTCATCAACTCGAGGCATATGCGAGAAAGCTGCAACCACAATATTTTTGAAGCCACACTTTTTGACCTCTTCAAGAATGGCCCATTTATCTTCCAGAGTGTGCCCCTTGAGCTGTCCGACAGTGCTCTCCCTGAGCGAGTTATCCATGACGAAGAAATCTAGATTTTTCAGCGCATCTCGCTTCACCTTTACTGCCGCAACTTCTTCGTCGAACGTGCTCGTAAGAGTAGCGAATTCCGAATCGGTCAGCATAGTGGAGGCAGGAAATCAGTTAAACTTAAAGACCGCGGAAAGGTGGAGACTGCGGAAAAAAAAAAATGGGGATCGAGCATTATAGCGGCGGGGGGGGGGGGGGGGGGTGGGGGGGTGGGGGGGGGGGGGGGGGGGGCGGGGGGTTTGGTAGAAGTTTCCTTTTGAGTGACCGGAAGTGAGTAAAGTATTTAGCCACACATCACATTTAGACTAAGGTATATGTCGACTTCTGGCGTATCGGTGCTACACCGCAATGGAATATTCTTGCTAGTTAGCTATTAGAACCCTGGCTTATTTTAACTAGGGTGTACTAAACTTGGTAAGTGTGCAGCATACAAACCACTCTTGGGGTATTGATATTTTGAGTTTTAGTTTATGCATAGGCTGGATTAAAGCGGAGGCCGTGTTATGGTGGAGGCCCAGATATGGTATGTGAGGGTGCTACTACCCTTGTGAGGTGACTACCCTGATCTATGATGCGACGATGTATGGGAACCGCCAGTTTGGTAGGAGATAACAGCGGCAGCTACAATGCGCTAACTAAAGTAATATTGCCATGGTAGGGTGTTGTTCATTGAATTTAGATTGAATTTAAGTTGGGGCCGGAAATTCGCTTGACACGCCATTATTTGTGCGAACAAGTTGCTAGTGGAAGCTGGCGTCCCGTAGCCCGTATATATAGTCCAAATGTTTTAAAGCTTTTTTTTACCTGGATTTATGTACAAAGCAATAAGTGACAGACATACCACTCACACCACTCAGTCCATACATTTTGCAGAGATACTCGTAGTCACCTGACTGAAAGAGTTGCACTGTGTATTCCCTACATTGATTATTTTATTCAATTAAAAGCACATCTATTTACATGACAATTTACTTCAGATTCATTCCCTGTACCTCAGTCACATGCTCCTTATACGTGCACAGGGCTGTGTGCAAGTTCAAGGTGGAGTCTCCTGCCTTAAACACAGAAAGAACTCTTGTGTTCTTCATGGAGTTCGGAGTACTGGTATTCACAAGCTGAAGGTTCAGCTTAAAGCTACCATGACCCTTGTCCCCACCAAGTTTCAGCCACAGCTCACTCTCCGGAATCACTCCATGGTGCCACGTCAACCCCGAATCAGATCTAGTGGTAAATTGTAGCAATATTTATAATATATCACCAGTTTAGTAGTTGCTGTTAATTGTTTGTTTTTTGTGTATGTTTTGTGCTAGATTTCCTAAAAAACAAGGACAAACCTTTGGTGCCTGTCTACTATGTCACCAATCACTTTCATTAAATTGGGGAAGTACACGAAAGGTACTTCCTTCATTTCCTCCAACCCAGAACTAGTGGAAACAGAAAACGGGGCTTTCTCTGCTACCAAGTCATCGCCAGCTATCTCTTTGGCAAGCACTCTCTGCTTCCCTTCACTAGCAATAGAGACACTGAAGGTCTTGAACCACCTAAGATATTTACTGGGTAAGGACTAAAAATTTAAATTTTGAAATATATTCACCTCTGAAGTATCCTCAGCGTATTCCAAGGAATCCCGAGGTCTGCCTTCATTGCCAGAGCATGGCTAGTAGAGATTGTGATGGGAAGGCAGGCCTGGCCAAGAAGGCTTCTCGTTCCTCTTTAGTCAGTGAGTTCACTTCTGCCGCAGCTGTGATGAACTCTCACCCCCACTTGTGAGATCTCTAACTGATCTCAGAACATTAGTCCTGCGGCTCACTGTTCTTTTGCTGGCACTACTACTACCAACTCAGGAACTGAGACTTGTCCCAAGATAATAGGCTGAAAATGATGTGTTATACATATTTAATTTTTAAAAATTTGTTAACCCTAACCTGACCACCAACGCCTGAAGGTACTGTGATCATTTTGGCAGCCGACACAGATGATTGTCCTTCATCAAGGCACGGCGCACAAGCTGGTGTGTAGCTTCAGCCAATGTTGCTGGAGACGTGGATGGCTTACTGAGTACCTGTCGTAAAGTTACCTTGGATGGTGAGTTGATATCTTCACTGTAAACTTTACAGTGTCCTGCTAGGTGCATGCTGTAATTTTTAACAATTACTTGATTGTTGCAGTTTTTTACACATGAAATTACTACTTCTTCTAGCAGTGACAGAGAATTGTGGATGGCCGACTGATTGTTGAGCAATCAAGTGTGTGCTGCTTGCAACAAGGACATTGCAGAGAATAGTACAGCAGACGAGATTATCACATGCGAGTTGGATGGGTCTGTTCAACAAGCGCTGGCAGATGGAACAGGTAAGTTTGCTTGTTACTGGAGATGGTGAAAACCTTGGGTGTGGGTCTTCTGAAGGCATTGAGATGGAGTCAAAGGAGTTAATGAATCCAATGACGTCCCTAGAAGATTCACCACATGGTCTGCCTCTGTTCTTGGTGGACTTCTTGTTCTGCCCACCTCCCCTAGCCAGCTTGCTGAAATGTTGGCAGACCTTTATATATTTTAGATAAATTAATTGGAACTTAAATTGATTTTTAAGAAAAAAATTTGTTCAGCTGATTTTATCTCTATTCAGTACAGCATGCTATGAATTTTTTTATTCTTAATATTTTTTTTCTTTCTTACCAGTTAATTTTCACTAGCATTAATATATTATTATTATTATTATTATTAATATTATTTTTTTTATTAATACTTCCTTACAGTACAGTTTTCATCTTGATGAGGTGTCCACTCCATGAGTACAAACTTAGGGAAAGGAAGTCCACTCTCCTTAGCCTTCTTTGCTCTACTCATCCTCAGAAAGCAAGAATTGCAGAAGTTCCGTGGCAAATACTCTTCCTCTGCTGCTGGAATTTGGAGCCCAACTAAGGTGATAAGGTCATCTCTATGATCTGTGCAGGCATATACTGGCTGTGTCTTCTTTCCCTTAGATTTATTCAACCTGTTACCACAAACCCTGCAGTTCAATCTGCTCAATGTGAGGATCCATCAGAATTATTGTATTTTGGGTTGTGTTTATTTTGTGTAAAAAAAAAAGGTAGCAATTTGTTGTTTGCATTTTTGAATGATTTGGTGACTAATGAACACTCTAACCATAATGAAATTCACAGAAGCGCTTCTAGTCTGACAGAATACCACACTGTAGTGACCACACCTGAGCTAGTTCCAGAAGAAGCCACACAAAAAAGGTCTCTGGAGATTGGGTGTGAAAATTGTAATAGGATTTCATACTAATAGCTTTGTTCTAGCCCCCCCCCCCCCCCCCCCCCCCCATTGCTGACAGAATTGGAGTTGAACTGCTGAGTATGAGGAATGGAAGTTTAAAGTAAGTAAATAGAAAATTACCCCTCATGAATTATATTAATGAGGTTGGGGGGGGGGGGGGGATAACGACGAGCGGAAGTATGGGGCGCCAAATGAGACAAATTGCCAATGAAGTACATACTCTTTGAGTTATTATTTACAAATAGGATCTCTTAGTTTGTAATTGGGAGTTGTTATATGGATATAGTAGCTCTTAATTACAAATAGTTACAAATAGAAACACTTATTTACAAGAACTCCTATTTACCTATTTACAAGCAGGGGTTGTATTAACATATGGTGCTCTTGTTTATAAATAAGAGCTTATATGAGCTTCTTTATACAAATACTGTAGGAGTTCCTATTTACAAATAGGAGTTCCTATTTACAAATTGGAGCTCTTATATACAAATAGGAGCTCCTATATCCAAGTAGGAGCTCTGATATATTAGTAGAAGCTTTTATATGGGCTTATATTTATAGTTCCTATTTACAAATACAAATTAATTATATTTCATGTAGGTTCCTTTATTGAATATTTGTAAAACTCTTTACCAAATATACCATCGAGTTCTTGAAAATATTTTTATAAATTTTTTTTTTTACCAATAGCTTCATCAATTGTTCTTGGTTTCAGTGCGTGGTTTCTCACCAAGACAATTTCAGTGTTGACCCCACTGTTATTTAGTAGAAATCAAATTGGGCACATAGCTAGCGCACTCGCTCACTAAATCAAAGGCCAGTATAACAACAGCTTGCTAATGTCTGTCTGGTTTGTCTCTGAGAGTAATTCATACAATAAACTAGAAATCTATGAGCTTTTCTTTCATTTGAATTAGCTATAGAGAGTGGCTTCATCTGTCAATTAAAATAAGCCATAGCTAGCTATTACCTAGATAGGACAGACAGCATAGAGGTCAGGTCATGCCAACCCACAGCACATGTTCATCAGGGAAACTCGAATAGTATTATCCACATTTAATGCTTAGCATGAAGCACTAGTTGAAGTGTAATTATATTAGCTAAAGGTGTTGTAGTTAACAGAGCAGATCTAAATCCAAGTGTGTTGTTTTAACTGTATATATTATGCACACCACCACTCACATGGGCTTCATAAAGCTATTACAATATAATTGGCACACATAAATTTAAGAGTGCCTAATTTTTTTTTAAAGTTTTAAGAACCACTTGAAAATATACTTTTGATAGCTATGTATATACATCAATTTCCTATTATAACTATCCAGACATATAGAAGTGAGAAGAATGGTAGGGGTAGAGTGGAGGCCACGCTGTTTCACCTATAGGAACCTACCGTTAAATTAACCCCCCCCCCCCACCAGGGATTTCTGGTATGCTCATGAATATATCCATGATTCACTCTGGTGATTCTCAAAATTTTAGTGTACAGTAATTGATCCCTTTTCCTGGGAAAGGAACCAGAGTTTCTGATTGAATACTTATGATAAGTAACCTTTCAAAATCCATTCCCATTCCACTGCACATTTCAACCTGATTCCATATACCACCACCACTGACCTTATCCATACCTGTCAAGCACTGACCTTATCCACACCTGTCAACCAAGAGGTATTCAGTGGTTGTAAGAAGCCATTTAGTGGGTGCTTTTTTATGCTGTTGGAAAGTTTTTCAGCAATTCAGAATGAGGTGAGGCAGTAATTAAAAGGTTGATTGATCAAATGAACAACTTGACTGAATGCTACTTATTTTTGTGATGACAAAAATTAACACACATTAACACTTAAAGTTTACTGGAGTATCACCGGGAAGCGATTTTTTAAACGACGCACCCTTTGAGGACTTAGAAAAAATTCTGGAAATACTTAGGTACAAAGTACAAGATATTTTATACCTTGAACCTTATGTTGCTTTTTTTTTCTCGTCAAGACACTGACAGCGAAGTCTTGTCCAACTTATCCCGAGCTGTTGTGGAGAATAGTGAAGGGAAGTAGAGGGGAGTCGGTACTTTGACCATAGCTGGAACGTAAGTTAACCTGAGTATAGGAGTCTGCTGAAATTTATTATAGTAAATTAGTAGGAATTCCAGCTGCAGTATTTCCATAGGATTTGTATTATGTAAGTGTGTGTGTTTGTTCAGAGACAATTGTCTGATGTGTTTTAAAAAGAGATCACTCAAAGGCATTCCTTGGTATTACTGTAAGGTTCCAGTTGTGTTGGAACATGCAGAACAACCTTACCTGGGATGAATCTTTCATTATATTGCAGTCATGATTGTTGTTGTTTTGTTGTTTGTGTGGGATATAGCTGGGTGAAACATTTTCTGAGTGAGGGGAGTGGTCTCCGAGAGCTAGTGAGCTACATGATGTTCAGATACCAGCTGGAAGTCAGGTGAGTGAAGACTGTGACTTTATGGTGTATCTTATTATACAAGTATATAGTCTCCTGTCAGTCTATGCTGGTATGGTACAGTACTGTGTGTATTATGGGATAGTCCTGTAGCCCATGGCATCATAAAGATTCCTATATAATATCCACTGTAGGAATCCCCTCCTTGCGGTTGAAAGTCCAGGTGTCCTGTTATGTAATCATGAAAACAAAGAAAGTTACAGAACACCGTGAAAACGCGTTGAAAAAGATGTGTATATGATATGTCACAAGTGCAAACATAGGCACTCACATAAAAGAAACACACAAGCACATACTCACACGATAAAAATAAATAAATAACAAGCTATTATTATAAGACTCTGAAGCCTAGAAATACATTATGATATGCCATGAACTGGTGACAGGTAAACGTATATATGTTCTTTACGTTACCTTGTGGTTGGTGTTGTAGGAAGCTCCCTCAGTTGTCACTCGACCTCCTCTACAAAGACTCCGGAGTAGTGACACCATGATTCCTCTAGTCACTAAGCCCAAGTCCTCAACTGGTCGTCAGCCTCAGGCACGGGCAACCACGGAGTCCTCAGACATTCACATCTGTGTGCTGTGCTTCAAGGCACTCATGAACCATTCAGTGAGTCTCTTAGTTTCATTTGTCTGGTAATAACACTTATTAATGTTGGCAAGCAAACAAGGAACTATCTGGAATGTGAAAATTTGATAGAATTATGACGACCTTTTAGTGAAAGACTCTTAGACCTTGCAAAACTGGCTGATCTTGAGCTAGTCTAACTGTCAACTGTTTGTGTATTTATTTATTTATTTATTATTTTATTATTATTATACTATAGCACCGTCTTTTTCAATGCAAAATGTATGGTAATACCACAACAGTGGAGAAATTAATAGTGCTCTAAGCAGGAAATGTATTGAATGGGAATGTTACATGAAACATAAATAATTAATTAAGTGCAGTCATGTCAGTCACCACTGGCACATAAAAGGTAAAGTATCATTAGGTGTTTCAAGTTATAACTTCGGGTGCCGTAAATATTTTGACAATTTAGCTACCAGTTTGTAGTATAGCTGGGCTGGCTCTCTCGCCACTCTGTGCTTTAAGACTTTGATTTAGACCCAAGAGTGACTCGCTAATTTCTACTTTAGGTTGTTGTTTTTTTCTCGTCCCACAGTGTTTTATACCTTTTTTTTTTTTTTTGAAGTTCAGAATATATGCACATCTACTAAACTCACCGACTGGTGACACTGATGTTCTCCCTCCTCCCCTCTCCCCCTACAAAAATCCTGTATTAAACCCTGATTATAAAGTGTGTCTGTTAGTTGTTGTTTTTTTGTTTTTTTTTGTTTTTTTGTTGCTGTTGTTTTTTGCTAGTGTAGCTGTAGCATTAAGATCTCACTAGTACCAGCTAAAGATTAAACTACTACAGTACGTCTTAAATTTTTACTGCAAACAAATACATATTGTGCATGCTTAGATATTTAGTGTGATGATCCTTACCACATAATCCCATTGCAACATATTATTAGCTACGTGTACATTAAAAAAAATTCTGTGAATTCCATGTATTTTTGGACAGCAAGAGTGCCTACTACAGAAATCAGTTTTTAGTTGTTGTTTTTTTGGTGTTGTTTTTTTTGGTGTTGTTGTTGTTTTAACAATGATACTTTTCTTGTGTTTCCCACACCCTTTACCTAAATGCTCCGCTCATAATAGGGTCTGGGGACTTTGCCTTATCAAATTTGTTGCAATTCCCGGTTTGTTTGAATATCAATGCCCTTTTACCCAGAGGAATCTCATCCACGCACACATGCATTCATTGAACTCAAACAATAGCAACATAAGACATTGATATGGAGAGAGGCTTCAGTCAATAACCATTTTACTACCACTTTCCTCCAAAGCCTTTTGAGCTAGTGTCCGTTCTGGCTGAAACTCACAATCTTTGTCATTTTTACTTGCTTCACATGTATATCTATACATAAATTCTTATTTTTGATTCTTAGTCATTATATAAAAAAGGTTTCCATGACACACACATACATATCGTTTAACCCTTCCTAAGTGGTAAGCACAATGACTAGCCTTACACCTTAATAATGCTAATAATAACTAGGGGTGCGCTCAAAGCACACAGTGTGGCGAGTGAGTTAGCCCAGCTATAAAAAAAAAAAAAAAATTGGGAAAAAAAACAAAAAAAATAACACCCCACAGCTAAATTGACGATACTTTACCATTTATTGACAAAAATATATGCTAGCGAGCCTATGTATATATAGGCTTAGAATATTCCTGCGTGCCATGAAACGAAATCAACAGCTAAAAAACGTTTTAAGAAACTTAGTGAAAAATGGTACTGATCGTACGAAGCTCCGCCCTATTTACGTAAAGAGAGGCGACGTACCAAAGCCATATATATATATAACATATATACCAAATTTTGCCTTGATCTTGGCTCGAGAGTGTCTCGCTCACTTCGTTCGCTCGCCAATAATGTAGAGCTTCCATTCAAAAGTAAAACAGTATGCAGCTATACGAATTTGCTAGCATCTGTGTAGTACGCATGTGTATGGGTGTGTTGTTGTATGTGTAATGTGTATGTTAGTAGTAGTGAGTGAACATTGGCAGCAACATACATTGAGACCATGTGGTACACATGTAATGACAAACTTCTGTTCTAATACTGATGTGCTTTGATTTGCTGATTTAATACACAGAAGTGTCTTCAGATTCCAAATAGTGCCCAATTTTGTGTGTAATACAATAAGACATGGGTATAGCTAAAGTGTATGTATGTGTGTAGCTTGAGGTTTAGAATATTTAAGCCATGTATAAGTGAAAGTTATAAAGCCAAAACACAGTGGATCTTTATGAATTAATGTACTGTAGGTGATAATGATTATTAATTAGTTTTAAAAAAAACAATGTTACAAATTGTGGTGTGAGTCTTAATGACCACGACCATGTTTAAATTGATTTGCTTGATTATTTAGTTCATTTTTTCGCAGATTGTGCTTTCGCTTTATATGTTCTTTTCTTCCACGCTTTTGTTGTACAGCACAATCTGATTCTGGGTGTGGTCTCTTCACTAGCCGTCCACTCACTGCCATCTTATTCCCTCGAGGAGCTCCTTCTCGGCGACGGGAAATTGCTGTAGGCTGGACGTTTATTCTTCTTCCAGCTACTGGTATTATTTCATTATTTTTTTTGAAGTAAGTATGTAATAGACTGCTCAATTTCGGAGTTGCTGATAATTCTGGTTCAGTGCCAGAAATAGTGTCCAAATAAACTGTAAAAAACTTTTTTAGCCCATGTAAATATTGTGTGTCCATTTGCTTTATTCGCTTGCATACATCATCCACAAATGAGCAACATAGCTGTGACACATTTTGCATAAGCTCATCTCCCTCATGGGTGTCTTTCTGTAGTATATTAATTAAAGTATCTAAATTATCTTCAGCAGAATCATATTCACTGTCACTGTTAGGAGAGATAGGAGCATTTGGCTCACATATTTCTGTACTATTAGTAGACATCATTTCAGAGTCTGTTACTGCCATACTGGTTTTTAAACTTTCATAGAATGCTTGGGTACCTGCTCTGTCTTCACCTAAAGCTATCACAGCATGCAAATATCTGCCCCTTGCATTAAAAAAAGGAATTAAATGAGGCGAAGTCAGTTTATATTTATTAACTACACGCTGATGCTTACAAGGCTCTCCTGTAGGAAAGCCAGTAATTCCAACACTGCAAGTACATGTCCAATTCTCAGTATCTATGATATATTCTCGATCGCTGTGATTACTCTTAACTAAGTATAACAAATTATTACGATCGTGTTTAGTTATATCCGTATTATTTACCTGGTATGCTCCCAGTCCTTTGTGACGAAGTGAAAAGTATCTGTCCATTCTATTATATGATAGCAATCTTCATTCATAGTACATTTCAAAAGTTACAGTTATAAATTCAAAAATTTGGACCAAATTGTAGGCTTTTATTCTTTGAAATACTATGTCTTTTAAAATTCGTATTCCGGCCTCTGCATAATTGTGACAGTCTATGGGAAAAGGGGGCACTTCACTCAAACAAAAAAAATTGAGTTATTTATGCTAATAAAAAGCTACAATTTATCTCAACTTAGTGCTAAAATACTGGAGGGTAAAACCTTCCCCTTGCAGAGAAACTGGCAGTTGAACTGGGCTGTATTCAGCAAAGCAATTAAACTAGAAATCGAGAAAACATAAATTGAATTTCCACTTCCGGCATAATTAATGTTTCCGTATACTTAACGGCGTACTCCGCATACGCAATTAAATCGTACAGCCGCTTTTTAACGGCGACTAACGAAGTTTGCGTAGAGTTCTTTTTAGCTTTCACAGCGCTTCACAGCCTGTCTTGTCGGAATCCTTGGCTACTCTACTCCATGTAGTGGTAAACTTTCAGCCAGAGGTAAGCTGTAGATTACATGCACTATTCTCAAAGCTATGCCGTTTTTATTAGCTGCTTGTTTGAAACTCCGCCCATTCCCCGTTTATTGTACTTCGAGAACGAGAGAGAATAAAAAGAAGCTTGTCTTTCCACGGCACGCTTGGGGTCTTTTAAGTTGTTTTGGCATTTGAAATTTGGCATAGACTTAGAGTAAGGGTCACTAAGACTAATTCTGCAAAAAACAAAAATAGGAGAAAGAAAGAATTTTTCCTATGACTTACTTTTGGAGCCTATATCTCAATTTCAATTTTTAAGTGAAGTGCCCCCTTTTCCCATAGACTGTCACAATTATTTGTATTTATTCCTCTAGTACTGGTGTTGTCTCTATAACATATGGCCCACTCTTGTCGTCTCTCCCAATAAGTATTCACATGCTCATTAAAATTTATATACTGCTTGGATATTAAATCTTGTTTTAGATCTTTGTATTTATTATTGAGGATGTATTCAGTTTTAGCATACACCATATTTCTTATTAAATGCATCAAATGTTGACGATGCTGAGACTGAATTTCATTGCTGCTATGAAGTAACCATCTCCACATGGTTTGTAGAAAATGAAATACACATAAGTACAGTGATGCACTGGGCCATGTCTTTTTCAAACCGCTTTGTTCAGCTTGGGAGTCATCAGTAATTATGTTGCCTGGACTACCTTTACGATAAAAACTATATGTAGGAAATAAATATTTTAAATGAGTCATAGCAGAATTAATTATTGATGTACTCTCCCCTGATGTAACCACCACTCCTAGAGGTAGCCCACCAGCAGCAGAGGAAGTTGAAATGACAAACATAGGATTATTATAGTCATCAAAAGAGGACCATGAATCAATAAATACGAGTTCGAATAGCGCAAATGCTTGAATTGAAGTTAGATGGAATATCCCAGCTCAGTGAATCACCGTAATACGCTAGTTTTGTTTCAGTATTAAGTGCCAATAATGTCCAATGATTTCCTTGCTTTATTCCATCAGAAATAAAAATGGACTTACTGATATGGTCTTGTCCTACATTAAGAGCCAAAATAACTTTTCCATTCTGAAACACTTTGCTTTTCGATATCAAGAAATCTCTTATGCATTTATCTGGGGTACATACTACGCACATAATATCTTCATACTGCTGATTCAAAAGAGTGAACAATTCATTTATTTCATTTTCAGTTATCCAATTATCTCTAGTTAAATTTATCAGCTTTGTTTCATGATTCGAGCTAGATTGGCTAAAGAACTCCATAATTATTTTAGTATTAATTCCATATAAGTCACCAGTTTCGGTTAACCAAGTCATAATCTTACCTATGGTGCTGTTATGTTTTAAGTCGTAATGATACCACTGAATTTGTTTTAATCCATTATAATCCATCAATCCCATTGGAAATTTTATGTATATAAATTTTTTCACACTTACTTCTGTTTGTTTACATAGCAGACTTATGGCTTTGGTAATGGAAGTGAGTGAAGGAATCTCTGTTAGACCACATGGATGGACCACTGACTTTGCAACCTCGGAAATTACTATGTCCATGGATAGACTTGCAGATATGACTGGAGCATTATCATAACATAACTTTTCCAATCCTCCACCCTAATCATGTACAATAAATCAATAAGTTGTTATGTTGTTGTTTTATTCGTATTGTACTTACCATAAGATATTGACGACTTTTAGATAATTTTGTGGATGACTGTCGGGTATTATCTCTGGAGCAATGAAAAAAATGTTTAAGATAAATTTGTTTAATTTATATGTCAGTCATTGTAGTTTTTTAAATGGTGTTATTTTCAAGATAGTGAACTAATAAGAAAGTGTATTAACCTCTTCTTCTAATACATACACCAAAATTCCTTACCTTGTCAACAAAATTGCAGTTAATAACAGTAGAACTCTAAGCATCAAGATGAAACAATCGCTATAAGAGGAAAGAAACTCCAAAAACAGTTCAGGATCAGGAAAGTGATCTGGAACAGTAAAAGACCCAGCATTCACCCCTGGATCTGGGAACAAAGAATTCCCAGATTGTGCTGAAAAGATCCTGCATGGGAACAGTCACAAGAAGCCATAGAAGTAGAAACTTTGAAGACAGCATGGTAGCAAGCATTTCACCGCGGGAAGCCAAAAAAAAAAAAAAATACACAAACTCTTGTTCACCGCGCATGCGCAAATGATTTAACTATCTGGTGCACCATGAACTTTGACCTTTAATAAACGTTGCTAGTTTTTCTAAGTCCTCAAAGGGTGCGTCGTTTAAAAAATCGCACCCGGGTTTGTTCCCTGCTGCAACGTACGTTGCAGTCCAATCAGATTGAAGTGTGGTTAAATGCTAAGGAAATTAGCTGACTCAGCAGAACAAACTCGGGTATAGGCTTGTTACCCGACCTCTCCCTTCAGAAGAGGTCGGGCTCCGCCCAACTATGTTACAACCACTACTTAGCTAAAGAATATCACAAAGAAAACTTTTAAATAACGTGTATTGTTTTGTTGTTGTTGTTTTTTCCTTCAATTCAAGCAGTTGCAGAGAGTTGTTACTATGGCACTGAAATCCCTTTACCCTGTATGCTAAATTTAAAAACTTGACCTTATTTTCAGTAGCTTCAGAATAGTCTTTAGGCTCGCTCGCCATTTGTGCTCAAGCACACCACTAGTTGGCGAGCGAGCGTAGCGAGCGAGACACTTACAGGGGTAACACAATCGAAAATCGGGGATGTTTGTTTATTTATATATATGGACGTACGTATGTCATTTTGTACTTTGACCCTCCGTATTTTTGTGTTCGCTCGGCGTTCGACCCCGTCCCAAATTGCACTAAACAGAATCCTCTGGTTTAGCGATCAGTACCCGTATCACCCTAGAAATTGAATTGTTTACAGTTTTGAATTCTTTTGCGGGTGCAGTTAAAACTTGAAAACTTGAGGGACTTCCATTTCTATTCGAGTTAGTGGCGGTGGTAAGTCAATGCGCTCTTTGTCATGGTTATAAGCCGTGCCGCAACAGTATTTACTTGAAAATACATTGTCCACTAGACTACTGCGAAGGTAAGTCTGTGTAGGTGCATGTCCAGTTGTGTCAAAGCATTGTGTGTTACAACCACTACTTAGCTAAAGAATATCACAAAGAAAACTTTTTAAATAACGTTGTAGTGTTTTGTTGTTGTTGTTTTCCTTCCAAGCAGTTGCATGCTAAATTAAAAAACTGGACCTTATTTTCAGTAGCTTCAGTGTTAGAAGTCAAAATCATTCATATAAAAATAGTGTAGTCTTTAGGCTCGCTCGCCATTTGTGCTCAAGCACACCACTAGTTTATTTGTATATATGTATGGACGTACGTAAGGCATTTTTGTACTTTGACCCTCGTGTTTTTGTGTTAGTTCGGTTGTCGACCCCGTCCCAAACTTCACTAAACAGAATCCTCTGTTTGTCGATCAGTACCCGTATCACCCTAAAAATTGAATTGTTTACCTTTTAGAATTATTTTGCGGGTGCAGTTAAAACTTGAAAACTTAAGGGACTTTCTATTCGAGTTAGTGGCGGTGGTAAGTCAATGCGCTCTTTGTCATGGTTATAAGCCGTGCGCAACAGCATTTACTTGAAAATACATTGTCCACTAGACTACTGCGAAGGTAAGTCTGTGTAGGTGCATGTCCAGTTGTGTCAAAGCATCGTGTGTTACAACCTGTTAGTTTTTTCCTTCAATTCAAGCAGTTGCAGAGAGTTAGTTGTTACTATGGCACTGAAATCCCTTTACCCTGTATGCTAAATAAACAAACTGGACCTTATTTTCAGTAGCTTTAGTGTTAGAAGTAAGTCAAAATCATTCATATAAAAATATTATAGTCTTTAGGCTCGCTCGCCATTTGTGCTTAAGCACATCACTAGTTAACGAGCTAGTTAGCAATTTGTAAACTTCGCTTTTTGGCGAGTACCTATACGTAGGAGAAACACTGGTGTATACTATGAGTGACCCTGGTGTTTCTCATATGTATAACAAAGTAATCCTTATGTTATACACCGGTGTATACTGAAGATTTTGCATGGTGTTTATAGCTGCACATTTTGGCACCATCTAGGATATTAGGCGCAAGCTTTATTTACGGGACAGTCCCATCCCGTCACGGAAAATAGGTATCCCCTATATTGAATTGTAGCAAGGTGATAATGTATGTAGTCTATCTTGAGAGATTTGAATATAAATGTTAATTAATTTGAACAAGGCTGTCAAATTAAGTGAATACTGTAGTTCAATATTTCACATGCTTATAAATCAACAATAAAAACATGTTATGTTCACTTTTTATATGAACAATGCTGGAAATATCTCACAAGGAGGATGGAAATTAGAACTCCACTGTGGTGGAAGCAGCTGGGAGAGAACCAAGTAGGATGCCACCAGAGTGTCAAAAAGCACTCACACAACCCTTTCACAGGCCCTTAGCTAGCCAGCTGCTGCTGTTTAAAGCAGAACAGAAGGTTCACAAGAGTTAAGTATGGTAAAGCATGACACTGAGAAACACATGCTCAGACCAGCCATTATATATAAAACCAGTCTGGGCATGCTCAATGAAAGTCTGATGGACACGGGAAAGCAATGATGCAATGGGAAGTGGGAGATAAATGGAATAAGAATAGTAAGGCATGCTAATAATCTAATAATAATGTGATGTGTTTAGTGTTTCTAGTAGGTGGAGTGTTCAGGGGTGTGGTTTATAGGGATGTGGTAGGTATTCCACCACATCTCCCCCCTCCTTCGAAAATTGAAGTGTGGGGTGAAGGAGATGGAGTGACGTCTACACTGAGGAAGGAGGAGTGGTTGCAGGGATGTGCTGCTGCTGCTGGTCCTTGGGAAGGCCAAGATTGTCTGGACAGGGCGTCTGCAACTGAATTTGCTGAACCTTTCACATAACATACTCAAAGTTAGTCTGCCAATTTCTGCTTCCATCTGCATAGACGTGCTGAAGGAGGCTGGCTATCAATAATGTCAGTCAGGGCACTGTGATCAGTGAATGCTTTGAAAAATCGTCCAGATAAGGTAGAAATGGAAATGAGTGATGGTTGACAGGAGGGCAAGGAGGTCGATAACAGAATAATTCTTTTCCCTTGGGAGTAGTTGCCGGGAGTAAAATGCACATGGGATCCAAGTAGAGTCTCTATAAACACAGAGAGATCCACCAACTCCACTGTAGGAAGCATCTGTAAAAACACTCAAAGCATGATTAGCATTAGGAATAATCAGGGAAGTATGGGATGATACAGAACTAATAGTAGAATTAAAAGCAGTCATGAAGTCGTTATCATAGTGTAATTTGTCTGGGCTGTTCTTAGTCAGGTGAGAATTTAAGACAGCAGTGTATTGTGATAAGGCGGGAATAAAACGAGAATAGAAAGTGATGAGCCCAAGAAATGATTTGAGAGAAGATTTGGTGGAAGGGATAACATAGTTTGAGATGTGAGCGATTCTTGCATCTGGGATGGAGAGTTTGCCATAGCCAACATGGAAGCCAAGGAAGTCAAATGACCTGAAACACCAGGAGCATTTAGATTGCTTCACTGTGAGGCCTGCTCCAGCAAGCCTGGAAAGAACAGAAGTAATGTGGGAAAGATGATCTGTGAAGGAAGTAGAAAAATGATTTACATTATCAATATAAGGGAGTGAGAATGCTTCTAGGCCTCTCAAGACTGTCTGCATCAGCTGTTGGAAAGTGCTGGGAGCATTGGTTAGGCCAAAGGGCATAACTTTGTACTGAAATTTTCCCTGAAGACAGGTGAAAGCAGTCAATTCTTTAGAGTCATTAGCCATGGGCACCTGATGGAAACCCTTTAATAGGTCCATCTTATTGCATTCCCTAGTTGGGCCAAGATGTCATCGATGGATGGCATGGTGAAAGGATCATGAATGGTAATACTGTTAAGTTTTCTGAAGTCGATCATAATTCTGATGCCACCATCTTTTTTCTTGACGGGCATAGGTGGACTTGACTACAGTTGATAATCCCAATATATCCCAGTGGCTTAGTCGTAAGAATTACACATATGTTTCTAAAGATATACAGAATGAAATAGCAAGGTTAATGGCTCATAAAATCATGCGTGACATTACATGTAATCTGCATCAGGCTGAGTTCTATTCTATTTTGGCAGATGAGACAACTGATGTATCTAATAAAGAACAACTAGTCTCTGTCTTTCGTTGGGTTGGTAGCAATTTTGATGTCCATGAAGAATATTTGGGCTTATATCAGCTAGACAAAACAGATGCTGAAACCATATATTTAGTTATTAAAGATATGCTACAAGCTCTAAATTTAGATATACAAAGGTTAGAGGGCAATGCTATGACGGAGCTAGTTCAATGTCAGGATCCAAAAAAGGGGTGGCAAAGAGGATTAAAGAGGAAGAGCCTTGCGCTCTATACTTGCATTGTTTTGGGCACGCACTAAACTTGGCTGCATGTGACTCAATAAAAGGATGTAAAGTTTTGCTGGACTCACTAGATGCTATTTCTGAACTGTGTAAGTTGATTAAGTTTTCACCGAAGCGTGATGGTATTTTTCAAAGATTGAAGGAAGAGTTAGAACCTGATATTCCCAGTATAACTAAGCTTTGCCCTACCCGGTGGACTGTACGCAGTGAATCTTTGAAGAGTGTGCTTGAGAATTATAATGTGCTTCAAGATTCTTGGGAGATTGTGTATGATGAAACCAAAGATTCTGAAACCAGGGCACGAATTACTGGAATATCAGCTCAAATGAAAACATTTTATTTTTATTTTGGTACTTCCTTGGCACAGCTATTACTGAGGCATTGTGATAATTTAAGTCGTACACTACAGCACAAAAGTATGTCTGCAGTTGAAGGTGAGCACGTAGCTGCAATGGTCAAGCAAACACTGCAAACGTTGCGGTCAGATGACAGCTTCAAAAGTTTCTGGGAATTAGTAACTATGAAAGCAAAAGAGTTAGATGTTTGCGATCCAGCTCTTCCAAGAAGAAGGAAACAGCCCAGGCGTTATGATGATGGTCAAAGTATAGGACATTTTTCATCTGAGCCTATAGATCATTATAGAAGAATGTACTTTGAAGCCATTGACTTAAGCATTGAGTGTATTTCTGATCGCTTTGACCAGCAAGATTACAGGATTTTTTCAAGATTAGAGCATTTTCTTCTGAAAGGGTGCCAAGAAAAGGCTTATGATGAAGAGTTGAAGGTAGTCAGAGATGTTTATAAAGATGATCTCAATTACAGTGAACTCGAGATTCAATTCAAGACACTATCAGCCCAGTTGACAGGAGAAGTTTCCTTATCTTCAATTGTAGCTTACCTGAAGGGGCTTTCTGAACCAGCAAGGAGCTTGTTTTCTCAAGTTATAATTCTTGTAAAATTGTTATTGGTATTGCCAGCAACAAATGCGTCGAGTAAAAGGTCATTCAGTGCTCTCAGGCGTCTGAAAACGTACCTTCGGTCTACAATTTCTCAGATTCGACTAAATAACCTTTTAGTTCTTTACGTACACCAAGATAGACTTGACAAGCTAAATTTGAAAGACATTGGAAATGAATTTATTGCTGCTGGGGAACAGAGAAAGGCTATATTTGGACGTTTCACTAATCATTGACATTGCACTTTTTTATGTCATAAAAATGTTAATAAGGCTGTTTACTGTAATGAATTTATTATTAATTGTAAGTAGCTACTTTGCATAAACGCAACATGGCCCACTCAATATCCAATTGGATGAGCCACCCCTGACATGTTCATCAGGCACAATGAGGCATCTGTGAACAGGCAAAACTTTCTTAAGCTGTGAAAGATGTACTGCTTTGGGTTTAACTTTCTTGCCCTGGGGAACAATGGAACAGTTGGGAGATTGTGTAAGGACCGTCCCAGGATGCATCCAAACATTTGTTGATGCCTGGAGCTCTTTTATAAACAAGATCACCAATGTTAAAGTTAGCAGCAAGTGAGGCTTCTTTGGATAGTCTGTGAGGGGAGTTTGGAAAGCCATGGCGGGAGTGAGGAAGACTTCTGGCAAAGTAAAGATAAGGTCAAAGACAATAGGCCAATCATGTTTTTGTGATGCATTTTGAAATCATAGCTTTTAGTGTAGAGTGGAATCTTTCAAGGCGTCCATTGGACTGTGGATGATAAGGTGATGTACGGATGGACGAGATGTTGAAATGCTTTTTGAGGTGTGAAAGAGTGAGAGACATGAAATTGGAACCTTGATCTGTGAGAATGACAAGGAGTGGACCCAAAATAGAAATGATAGATAGTATGGCTTTAGAGGTGTCTTCAGAAGTGTATGATTTGAGGGGAATGGCGAATGGAAACCCCGAAGCAAGCTCAAGGCAAGTGAGTATGAATCTGTATTTGTGTTTAGTGGGAAGAGGTCTATATCTAGAGTAAGTTTCTCTCCCCTCTCTGAGATGATTTCTGGCTCCAACATGGGTACTTTTGGGGCACCAGATTTGTTAAAACGTGTGCACTTGTCACATGACTGAACGTGTCTTCTAATGTCTGAAACAAGGTTTGGCCACGTGAAATGTTTATTGACCAGGGAGCTGGTGGTGTTCAGACCGCCATGCCCAAGGCCTTCATGTGCAGCAATGAGAACTTCATCCCTGAGTGGTTTGGGAACTACAAGGGCATGTGAAACAGAGTGTTGAGTGGAAGTGAGACACATGAGCAATTTGTCAACCACAAAGAAATGCTTGTCTCCATTCTTAGCATGCTCCCAAAGGGGGGCTAATGTTTCATCCTCATGTTGTAGTTGAACAAACTTGTCTCTGGTTATGCCATCAAAGTTAAGAGTAGGAATGGAAGTGGGGGTGAGTAAAATACCATGATTGGTGGATGGACATGGAACAACTGCATCAGATGCTGATTGAGTGTCAGCAGAGTCACAGTCAACTGGCTCACTAATGTCATTTAATGACAGAGGAGTGGCACCTTCAGTAGTGTGCAATGTCTCAGCAACATGGGTTGCAATATCAGATTTTGCCTGCATGGCACGGGTAACTGTTAGGACAGGTGCGGGCTCGGATTTGATGTGATTGATGAGAGAAGTGATGTTATCTTTGCCGAAGTCTATGCCTAGGAGAACAGTTCTAGGGGGTAGTCTGGAATCAACTGCAAGTTGGCAGATACCACTAAGAGTAGGGAGTACTACTGGGAGTTCAAAGACTGGGACTGATTTGGCAACTTGTGAAATGCCTGAAATAGATGCAAACTTAACAGGAGTGTAATCAATGTCAATAAAGTCGTCAACTGTGACTAAATCTTCATCAAAACTGTTGATAGGGGTGGGCAAGGTATCACAAGAGGAAACGGTAGGTAAGGTTGGAGCAGGTAGTGACTTGTTAAGTTCAACCTTCCTGACTGGTCTGGCATTGGTTCTGGGGACTGGAACGGGTCGATTTTGGGTGGGTGTGGTGGATGAAGATGGGGTGGAGTTGCTGGGTGGGTGTGACAGAGTGGGAGTGGTAGTGCAGTTGTTGGCATAATGGCCAATACTGTTACACTTAAAGCAAGTGACTGTGCTAACGTCACGCCTAGGTAGAGAGTTGGGGCGAGACTGAGAGGTGTTATGGTGGGAGGTGTGAGAATGGGAAGAGTGTGAATGAAGGGTGGGAGAATGAGTGACAGGTGAGTTGAGCAAGGGTGGCTTGGAGTAAGGAGGTTGCCTGGAATTGAGATGTCTAGAGTCAGAATGTGGACTGTAGTCTTGAGGCTTGTTGTGATGGGACTTAGAAGGATATGACTTGCCATGAGAAAATGTAGACACGCACCAAGTGTTACAATCTTGCACGAAAGCTTGATTGGTTGCACAAGCAGGACGTCTCTGTGCTCTTGGGGTAAACCAGCCAAAATGCCAATGGTGGCAATAACATTGGACATATCCTCTATGAGTTTATCTGAACAATTGACTAGAAATGGTAGAACTCAAGAATAATGTGGAACTTGTATCGCCAGTTATTGTACCATTGGAGTAAGGTTTTTTGACCGCCAGTTCTAAACTTGAGGGGAAATGAATTCAAACATTCCAGAGACAGAATAACCTCCAATGTTAAGTAACACTATCTTCATTATGAGGTGCAAATGGCTACGTTATTGGCGAGCGAGACACTCTCAGGGGTAACACAATTGAAAATCGGGGATATTTTGTTTATTTATATATTTGTGAGTGGGTCTAGGAAAAGGGACCTTATGGAGCAAACCAAAAAAATTGAGTTTTTTATGCTAATAAAAAGCTACAATTTATCTCAACTTAGTGCTAAAATACTGGAGGGTAAACCTTCGACGTGCAGAGAAACTGGCAGTTGAACTGGGCTGTATTCAGCAAAGCAATTGAACTAGAAATCGAGAAAACATAAAATTGAATTTCCATTTCCGGTATAATTAACGTTTCCGTATACTTAACGGCGTACTCCGCATACGCAATTAAATCGTTCAGCCGCTTTTTAAGGGCGACTAACGAAGTTTGCGTAGAGTTCTTTTTAGCTTTCAAAGCGTCTCACGGCCTGTCTTGTCGGAATCCTTGGCTACTCTATTCGTAGCGGTAAACTTTCAGCCAGAGGTAAGCTGTACAGTGCATGCAATAGCCTCAAAGCTATGCCGTTTTTTTTTAGCTGCTTCTTTGAAACTCCGCCCATCCCCCCGTTTATTGTACTTCCCGAGAAAACGAGAGTTAAGTTGTTTTGACATTTAGCATAGACGTAGAGTAAGGGGTCACTAAGACTAATTCTGCAAAAAACAAAATAGGAGAAAGAAAGAATTTTTCCGATGACTTACTTCTGGAGCCTATATCTCAATTTCAATTTTTGCGTAAGGTCCCTTTTCCCAGACCCGCTCACATTTGGACGTACGTATGTCATTTTGTACTTTGACCCTCGCGTATTTTTGTGTTCGCTCCGTGTTTGACCCCGTCCCAAGCTTCACTAAACAGAATCCTCCAATTTAGCGATCATTACCGGTATAAGGTATATTGGTTACCGCTTTGAATTGTTTTGGGATGCAGTTAAAACTCAAAAACTTATGGGAGCTCCATTTCTATTCGAGTTAGTTACGGTGGTAAGTTAATACGCTATTTGTCAGTTATAAGCCTAGCAACGGTAATTACTTGAAAATTCATTGTCCACTAGAGAACCACGAAGGTAAGTCTTGCGTACGTATATTCAGTTGTGTGAAAGTATTGTGCGTTACAACTACTCTTAAGAATATCACAAAGAAAATTTTAAATAACGTGACTTGATTTTGTTGCTTCTTTTTCAATTCAAACAGTTGAGGGGAGCGTTACTATGGCATTGAATCCCCTTTACCGCATATGCGTAATTTAACTTTATTTTAGTAGTTTGAATGTTAGTTGTTAAAATCAATAGTTTAACAATAGTGTAGTTTAAGGCTCGATCGCCATTTGTGCTCAAGCACACCACTATTATAAAATCCAGATAAGACTGAGGGCAAATAGGTAATTCATTTATACTGTGGAATGGTTCTAGCACTCAATTCGAATTCGAACTGGTGGAGAAAAAAAATGTCTTCTCCCTCTGCCATCTTGCCAATGGCAGAAGAGAGGGATTCAGGTTTGTCAAGAGGTATTGGAGTTGAGGCTGCAGGTTGAGACTGCTTTGAAAGCAACTGGGCAAACATGAACATAGTGGGGTCAATGTCTGCAGCTTTAGCCTTGTCATAGATTTGATTAAAAGGGTTGGGTCATCATCAGGTTTGTCACAGGGTGTGGTTAAGGGTGAGGCATCCTTAGATTGAACAGAATCAAGAGGAACAGTGGTAGTGGTAGAAGAAAATGATTCATTGGAAGAGGAAAAGCCGGAAATGACTGAATGGGCAGATGATAATGAGGGGATTGAATCAAGGGAAGAGCAAGAGTTTTCAGAATGAGTGGGGGACTGAACTGCCATTGCTAGAGCTTTGGCTCTTTGGCGCCTGGTGTACATAGTAGATAAATGATATACTGATAAACTAATAACACAATTTACAACGTTCTGAGCACAATACAGAATGCAACAACAACAATGCACTAATAGAAACTAATAACTTACTCAAGAAGCAGAAGAGCTGAAGGCTGTAGATCTGAGGAAGAAACTCAATGAAGTACCAGGTGAAGGCTGCTGGAGGTAGACTGGGAATTCCAGAGAAAGCACAATATTGGCAAGGGTTCGTGCAAGTGACCACTTGATCGAGATTGGAACGGCAGGGAAGACTGCTGTAGAATAGGCAGGAACAGACTGCTGAACTGAAAAGAAATGAGTTGTGATGGAAACCCTCTACGTCTGGAGTCAGGGATTGTTCAGTTATGGAGCATCGCAAATCTCAAAGGGCAGTAATCAAAGAAGTGAGCTTCGATGGGTTAGGCCTTCTTGAAGTATCCAACACTGAAGAAGAATGCTGGACCACCGCTGGCACCAGGTGTGGTGGAAGCAGCTGGGAGAGAACCAAGTAGGCTGCCACCAGAGTGTCAGAAAGCACTTACACAACCCAGCTAGCCAGCTGCTGCTGTTTAAAGCAGAACAGAAGGTTCACAAGAGTTAAGTGTGGTAAACCATGACCCTGAGAAACACATGCCATTATATATAAAACCAGTCTGGGCATGCTCAATGAAAGTCTGGTGACACAGGAAAGGAATGATGCAATGGGAAGTGAAAGATAAATGGAATAAGTAATTAGCTAGTAAGAAAACAATAGAATAATAAGGCATGCGATGTGTTTAGTGTTTCTAGTGGGAGTGTTCAGGGGTGTGGTTTATAGGAATGATTCTACCACATCCACCAGTCTGGCTAGCAGCAACTATACACAGTATCTCTTTGCAAACCTCTTCAACAAAGGACTCAGAGCAGTATATTTATCAATAGACTTGGAGTTCAAGCACTTCTGGAGTCCAGCTTCTCTGTAATGGGCATTAACTGCTACATCCCTTCTCACTGGGTACAGCGAATAAGGAGACAGGACTTCACAGAGCTCATGAACAGCTGCATGAATTACTTGCTTTGGCTTAATAATGTACTTGGAGCGGTCTCTGTGCCTGAATGAACACTGCAACTCATTAGTATTTTCCAAGTAAACTGGTTTCTTGCCAATGTTTCTGCATTGCTTCATCTCTGTGCTGTTGCGATTATTACTGGGTAGGAAGAACCTGTTTTCAAAGGAATAACCAGCATAAGCATGGCCGCCTTTATGTTCTAGTTCCTTCAACATACCCATCCAATTCAAATGGTTGAAAGGTAGTATTAATTCGTCCAAGTCTATCATGACTAAGTAATCAGCCATTAACATGTGCCTGTACAGGCAGTCGTGCATGAGGCCACCCTGCCCGTGGTAATCGTGGCTTTCAAATGCTTTCCACTGAATGAGATTGACCAAGTTACTATGATTCCTAAGGAGATGCTCAACAACTTCTTCCTGCACTTCACCTGGGCTTGCATACATTGTGATAAATTCAGCTCCAAGTGTTTGACACATATCGATAAAGCTGTCCAGTCTGTCCAAAAAATTCTGACCATTTTGTCTCAAGTTACCTTGAAGACACACTCCAATGGTTTTCATTGGCAATTTGGCATTATTTACAGCTATTTCCACTGAGAAACTATTTTGTTCGCAATGATTCCTGCTAAAGCGAACTCCTGTGGGCACAGGATCTCCATCCCTCACTGGGCATAGCAGCAGTTCATTGACAGCTTGCTTTATTGCAGATATATTATTTTTTACACTGAGAAGAAAATGGTTGACTACTTCACGCTTTGCTTCACCAAGACAAACAGAGCTACCGTTGGCATAGGTAAAATGACACATTAGCTTAGGCTTTGGAGAAGATTCCAAGACGTAGGCCACAACTACAACAGCAGGACGATTCATTTTCTTTATATTTCTAGTGTCATAATATGCTGAAATAAATAAGAATACTTCCTGCAGGTAAGGATCTGAAAATGTTGCCCAGCTTAACTTTATCAAACTGGCAGCGGGAGGCCGTAAGCTCAATTGAATTGAACTCGTAGTTTGAATTGAACTCGTAGTTAATTTTGGAGTAGTCAAAATCCAAACGACCAAGACAAACAGTAATGCCATGATCAGCCTATACTTAACCGCTGAACCCATCGTGAAGGTAACGGCAACTTTTTGGTGGGCGTTTCTCTACTCGTTCTTCAACTCAGGCTCCTAACTCAGTAGGTGCCCAATGAACTAAAGCTCGGGCGAGCGCTGGACCCGCGCGCTATACACCTCGAAACAGGTAAGCGTTTCAAGCGAAGTTCTGTGGATAACTTTCCGTGACAAAGTGCGGGGATCACGGGTGTTTTGCGCGTGGGAATACGAGGCAATTAGCAACGCCCCCCAAAATATTTTCCCTCCGGTTAAATTTGTTAGCAACCACACTAGCACAGGGAACAGGTCAGTAGTTTAAAGTTTTTGCACCGGAAATGTGGGTAAATTTCTTACGAGCTACTTATTTTCTGCTTTGTGCTATAACAATTTTTTTTGAGTGAACATTTTGTGTGTAGCGGTAAGAAAATTTAGGTATATCATTCAGATTGTCACTACTGCTGCTGTCACTGTCAGTCTTCTTTCTCTTCTTGGGAGGTGGTCTTAATGAGTTCAGTTAAGGCTCTGACTCCAGTTGAAGTTCCTTCATGATGAACTTGAACCTGTCCACATCATTGGGGATACCTTGCAGTGGTGTAGCAAGCAAAATCACATTGGTCAGGCCATGCAAACCACGCCCATGAGTGGGTGTGGTTATGCCTTCTTAATGAGGTTGTGGTCAATTTTTATAATGTTTGAATATTATTTTAAAAATCTGATAATACAAAAACTATGAAAAAGTTCCAAATATTTTGATTCTGTGTTCAGAATCACCAACATAGTCATTAGCAATAATGTTTAAATCAAGTTTGTCTGTTAGATCCCTGTGAACATGTAGTAACATTAGGTTGTTTAGCCTTTGCTGTGTCATGGTGTTGCGCAGGTAATTCTTGACACGTCGGAGTGCACTGAAGGACCGTTCTGAAGTAGTATTTGTAGCCGGCATTATGAGAACAAGCTGGAGCACCCTACATACTTGAGATAATAAAGTTCTTTGAGCATTGGACAAAGAACAGAAATAATTCTTTATGTCAAAAATGTCAGCTGGAGTGCTGTGGTCATCTCGTGTCTGTTGGAATTCAATTCCAAAAGTGAACAATTGAGCCTTTAGATTTTCTTGATCCAGATCTTCCTTATAAAATTTACAAACAAACTCTAACTCCTCTTCGAAATCTTTTTTTTCTGATGCCTTTAAGAGTAACTGCTCCAAGTGACTGTACAACATGTATCCTGGCTGCTGGAACCGATCCTGGATACAGTTAACAATGAGGTCAATGGCTTCAAAGTAATGCTGTCTGAAGTAGGCCTTGACATCATCATGAAATTCTGCATCTGCTAATCCATCTTCAAGTCTTCGGGGTCGTTTGCGTTGACGTGGAAGCTGAGGTTCCATATCAAGTGATTCAGACATCTTCAGTACCTTTAGCCAAAACAAATCAAATAAATCTTCATCTCGAAGTTTTTTAATTGTGCGAATAACCATGTCTGCAACAATTTGCCCTTCAGCTGCAGATAGTGATTGATGCTGCAAAGTTTTGCTCAGGTTGTCTGTGTGTCTTAACACCAACTCACCCAAATAAGTACCAAAGAGAAAATTGAATGTATTCATTTGTGAAATACCCCCTGAATCCGTGCTTTGTTCTCTGTATCTCTGGTAATCTCACCCGCTGTCTCCCAAGTGCTCAATAAAACAGAATAATTATCTATAATACTGAAGAGGGAGTCAGCACGTACCGTCCATCGAGTGGGACAAAGAACTTTCACATTAACACTACTAATTTCAGAGGACAAATCACTTTCATCTTTCAATTGTTTAAAAATTTCATTCCGTCGAGGTGATTTTTTTATAAGCTTGGTAATCTCATGTGTTGTCTCCAGAGCTGATTTTACAATCTGTGATTTCTTAACAGCATCACAAGCAGCAAGATTCAATGAGTGGCTATAACAATGAGTAAAAACAGCTCTAGATTCTTCATCCTGGACTCTTTTTGCCACACCTGATCGTATACCACTCATTGTACTACAGCCATCATAGCACTGTCCCCGAAGTTTGTTTAAGGGCAAGTTGAACCTAAGCATGCAATCTTTAATGACTGAGAAAAGTTGGACAGCATCAATTGAAGGAACAGCATATAAGCCCAAGAATTCCTCATACACCTCAAAATCATCTTCAATCCTACGCATAACAATAGTAACTTGCTCTTGATTTGTAATGTCGGTAGTTTCATCAATCATAATACTAATAAAAGGAGAACACTGAAGTTTACCTGATAAACTTCTCAAAATGTGGGTAGCCATTAATGAAATAAGCTCATTTTGAACTTCAGGTGATGTATACTTATTAGTCTTTTTTTCAAGCCATTTAAGCATCTCATCATCTCCTCCTTCCTGAAATTTTAACAACTGCATCAAATTCCCATCATAGTCATTATGATGCCCCCGAATAGCCAATGCCTGCCTAGCTAGAAACCTGAGGGAAGACAAAATATTTAGAAACATTTTCTGATTTTGTGCCACTTGAATTTTATATTGCTTTGAAAGGTAGTGTCCAACAGGAGTAGTGCTTAGAGGCAGGTTTATAATCATTTCCACTCCCTCACGATGACAGGCACTGAGCTCATGGCTCCTAAATCCTATTGTGGCATCTTTCCAAATTGCTGAACCCTCTACATACCTATCAAATAAATATAGTCACCAAATTAGTTAGTATAATTATATAGCTATAGCTATATAGCTATCAAGTAAGTATCACTGAACTTACAAATGCTTGATCTGCTTTCGTAGATGTTTTGGCTTTCTTTTCTGTGAACATTTTCAAGCAAGTGTGGCAATAGACTACATCAGTGGTCTCTTTGTAATGCAAGAAAGGCCACTTGGCAAACCAGGAGTGCTGAAAACTGCATGCACTATAGACTTCTTGCCAAAGGAGCGCTTCGGGAACTGGAACTCTGCGTTGGGTTGGTGAGGAGTATCCGGAACATCCTCCATTACAACAAAACAACTAGCAGCCATAGTCGTCACCACACTGACCTGACTCCCGAGCCACACTCAATACTCTAGCTACCGCGTAGCGCTCTCAGCCGCGTGCTTTACAAAACCACACCCCTTCTTGGCTGCAGGTCCGCCCACTTTTGGACGACCATAACCTATCCCAAGAATTAATATTGGTCCGGCCATGGCCGGAGTGGCCGGAGTGGTTCCTACGCCCCTGCCTTGGTGGATTCGCTCCAATCTTTTAAAATGGGCATGTACGGACTCGGCTCCTTGTTCTCCCATGAGTCCTGCTCCAACACCGCTTCACCCATGGTACTACATGTTCTTCCATTATGTGTAGTTTTGGAAGTATAGTGGCTCTAGGGAACTGTTTGCGGTAGAACTCCATGAAATCTTTGATGTCACATTCTGTTAAAACGAAACAAAGGTAAAAGTGTAAACATTTCTCATTCTTACCAAGTGTTCTCAATTTTTTTATCACTCATATAGGCAGAGGAGTTGTAGCCCTTATGGCACCAGCCAAAGAGGGTAAATGCTTTTTCAAACTTCATGGCCATTTCATTTACTGTGATAGTGGACATGTGTTTAAAAGTTATGGCAAGTTGTGAAACTAAACTTTAACCGATTACACGCGAATAAAAATTTTAATTGCGCCTTACGTAATGCGGTCACGAGCGCACGCGAGACAGAGGATTGATTGGTGGGAGGGTGACACTAAACGAGAGAAAGAAGACGAACGGTTGAAGATTGCCTCGGGGATAGTATTATCGAACGATAGAGTACGCTCTAGGCTATTGGGAAAGCATAAATTCGACGCTAAGGAGCTGTTCCCGATTTAAAAATAACAAAGTACTCGCACCGTTTGGCAAAAACTTATGGCATCACACTGGGGCTCTTAGTAAGCACTCTAGTAAGGTTGGAAGTATGGTTTCATGGCTGAAGCAGTTTGCTACTGGATCATAGAGGTAAGAGAAAGTGTTTTTGCACACATCTGTCTTACAATCAGGATATTTATTTAGGGTGTGGATTATTTTGAACTGAGCATCTGTTATAAATTTTGTGAACAGAGAAGCTTTTTAATTGGCTTTTGTGTATGAAAACGAGTACATCACAAATGAATGATAGA
>WLWD01002662.1_pt1 | contig 76996 bp, 46 predicted proteins | sample 6712731 | NCBI WGS metagenome assembly WLWD01 (sample SAMN12718690, study PRJNA576275) | sponge metagenome | isolation source: marine sponge | host: Mycale hentscheli | place: New Zealand: South Island, Marlborough, Capsize Point | collected 2014-11-01 | reverse complement strand
GATGAGCGGTCACCATAAACAGTATACTCGTTAGTTTCTTCAGTTCCAGTTCTATTACTGTAGTACAATTTTACAATGTACTTCTGTCCTAAAAAAAGTTTTAGAGTGTGGTACCATGGAAATCTGAGGGACTTAGGACATAAAGGATCCTTGCTTGTGTGTTACTAAGAGCCTGGGGGTTTATGAATCCTGCAGATTTCAAGGTAACCACACTCAAGTAATTACTTATGTACACATAATAATAAATTTTTGAGTCAGAGTAATCCTGAAGTGCATCATTATTTTTTGCAACAATCTGAGGTAGCTGTAAAACTAGAAAATTGTAAAGTTTGGCCAGTTGCTATAACTACAAGGGTAATCAGCTTGCTGCTATAACAGAAGCAACAGCGTGAAATATCTTGAGTTATTTCAAGGGTCAGGTACCTAAAATTATCATTGTGAAGATATCTAAGGTGGAATAAATATATAATATTGCAGAATCAGTTCCTCCTGGTGTACTGAGCACAACAGGGTTAGAGCAGCTGCTAAAATATCTGCTGGGGGTGTGGGTAGCCCCTACAATCAACTTTAGCTGAGAGTTACCTTACCTCTAGTACTAACTACGATAGTGAAGATTACACTTGTCAGAGTGTTATGGTGAGATATTTCACTCTCAGGCTATATTTTCACTCGCCTCTGGCTCTTGAAAATAAATTAGCCTGCTAGTTCGCCATATCACACTCTGACTCAAGTAATAAGTATTATATATATATAATTTATTACATGAGTCAGAGTGTGAGTTACCCTTCCTCTAGTACTAACTACAGTAGTGAAGATATCTAGTGTGGAATAAACCACTTATTACACTTGTCAGAGTGTTATGGTGAGATATTTCACTCTCAGGCTTTATTTTCACTCGCCTCTGGCTCGTGAAAATAAATTAGCCTGCTCTTGAAATATTTCGCCATATCACACTCTGACTCATGTAATAAGTATTATATATAAAGTGACATATTAGTTAGGGAATGCCTCTTGGAGCATGCGTAATAAAGCATCAGACACGTAGTAGCTGTTATAGTAAAGCAGTTATAGTGAAAGCTGTTATAGTGAAAGCAGTTTTAGACGTACCTGCAAATTGTATTTACTGGTTTTTTAATTGTAAAGTATTTAAATAAGTACGCTATCAATTAAAATTTTTATTTGTTTTTTTTTCTGAAATGACTACCCATTTCATAATTATTATATTTTCTTTTTCTTTTTTGTCTTTTTAGTTATCACCAACTTATTCCTTCAACTTTTATATAAAAGTACAACGAAAAAATTCTGATAGTTGTTCTAATTGTAAAAAAAAGATTATTACGAGCAATGATTATTGCTTAAACTGTGGAGAGGTAAGTTTCTCCACTAATGAACTAGAAATTTGAAATACTTATGGTATTCTTAATTTATAGAGATTATGTTGCAAAAATGATCAAGAAAGAAAAGCTTACATTTGGCGGTCCTTAGTTCAAGTTCCAGCATGCCAAGGTTGTTATGAAGAATATTGGAAAGAGAATGAACGTGAGTGTACATCTGTTGAGTTATATATTTCTAACAAAATTGTGATGTATTTAGAATTTTCTCAAGGAGGCACTGTCAAAGAAATATCAGACTACATACGACAACACCAGCCACAGGTTTGCACTGGGTGTAACACAGAGATAGATGGAAATGACACATCTGTGGAAATTGGATTCTCAAATTGTGGGATTTGTGAAAGTGTAAGTTTTCATGAACAATTCCTCATTGATATGGTAATATACTATGTGAGTGAAGCTCTTACGACATCAGAGGTGTAGGAATTCATATCGTGATATAAAGTATGTACATGTTTATTTATTTATTATACATTATCTTTAGTATTTCCACATCACACAAGCATTTAATATTTTCACATATTAAATGTGGCATATCGAATGCTTTGACACGCCCATGCTTAATCTGCCCATAGTCCAGAAATGCCATAAATTGTGTCCATCCCATCCTACAGTCCCATGGGACAGTGGGACATTCTATGGGATGTCCACCTGTCCCTCTACAGATGCATGTGTGTCCCAATGTCCATCTCATCCCACGGTCCCATGGGACAGTGGGATATTCCATGAGATGCCCACCTCACAGATACTCCCACTGTTCATTCCATTCCACGATCCCATGAAAGTATCGTCACAATGAATGCTTACAGTTAAGCTAGAGTACACTTCCAAAGCGTGTGGTGTGATTAGTGTTAGAGTAGCAGAGCGCCTACGACACACTTTGGCAAGCCGACTGAGTACAGCGAAGGAGATTAATATGCAAGAAAGGGTAATTGCAAACAAGGTTACAAATATGTTGATGATACAAATATTAACAAAAACCACTCACTATCAGTACAAATTATTACACACAATCTATTTCACAATGGGACCGTGGGATGGGATGGACAGTTAGACATTCATGTGTCAGTGAGAGGGACAGGCAGATATCCCATGGAATGTCCACTGGGATTAAATACACAGTAGGACACACATGCATCTGTAGAGGGACAAGTGGACATCCCATAGAATGTCCATGGGACCATGGGATGGGATGGACAATTTACGGTATTTCTGGACAACTCTCATTATAGCTTTGTCATGACAACATATTTTGTTATACACGTAGCTCGGTCATAACAACAAAGTTCCTAATGACATTGTTTTGACTTCACTAAAATTATTTTATTATCATCCATACACTAATGATGATGACCATTGAAAAAAAGTTTGAAACATTTGTGTATTTTATAACAATATTTTATGACTAGTGAAAAACAATATATGGACCTAATGTCAATACCAGTCACAAAAGAATTTTCAAATTAGTTGATTGAATTTTGTCAGGCAGCCATCATGATAAATTGCCTCGGCCACGTCTAAAGCAATGCAACCTTGGAGATGATTCTCAACCTCAGATGCCCGCAAATCTCTTTTTTCCTTACAGCAGCATTCCAGGAGTTTGCAATGCATGGGAATAGTTAGACACTCAGTGCATTCCTAGTCTTTGCAAATGTCAAATATTTACAATGGCAAATGTAGCACATAGGAGACAATCAACCTTCCAGTTGAAGGAAGCTGTACCAGACCTCAACCTCTTTGTGTGTGGAGACTCATTACCGTCTACCGCTTCACTTTTAGGTCATGGCATTATCTTGTCCAGTGAAATTTTTGCGGCATTCTGAATGTACTACTTTAGCTTCAACTGGATTAACACTTAGCCATTCACCCAAAATTAATATAAGTCATCACTTCAATGTTTCTCACCAATTAACATTCCCTTTTGGCATAAATGAACTTGGATACATCATATTCTCACAATTTTAGCTTACATATGTGACCCGCTCCGTGAAAATCGACCATTTGCAATAAATTATTGAAACGCGTAAAGGCCGAAAAAAGCCGAAAAAAATTTTTTTTCTGGATTTAACAAAAATTTTAACAGGGTTAAGTACAAGGGTTTTTCAACTTCTGTGCTAAATTTCAGCGTTAGTAGATAGCATTTTCATACACTAAACTTACTTTGTCTTTTGAAGCGGTCCGTGAACGAACTTATAAAAAAACGTCATCACTGAGTCACCATAACAACTCCCGCGAAATAGCTCCAGCCTAATAGTGTCGACCAATATGGCAGAGAGAATAGCTAACGCTACAAACCTTCTGGGTGCTGAAAGCTTGCGCTACAGCATATCCAGTTAGTGAACAAGAAGATCGAACGGCTAGAAATCTATAGAGAACGTGGTTTGAGTAAACAAACGGCCATTTTTTTCCCGGCAAATGTGGGCGTAACCGTGACACGGAGAAATTTACGGACATTAGGCGTCTTGCTGTAAAGTGATTTTTCTCGTAAATACGAACGGTTAATTGGTGAAAACGCGTGTAGTGTTTTTGTTTGTATCTTTGCGGAGAAGCGTCGGAGAAAAACGCTTAAGGGCTCATCGTACTTCCTGATAAATTTTGGGCTTACTGAAGCTAAAAAATGAATTTTCATTTTTTTTTGCAAATGGTCTATTTTCTGGGAGCAGGTCACATATTGCACAGTATCTTTCTTGACAGTGCTAGCTAGCATCATGGCCTTCAGCCCTTTTCAAACGTAGGTATATCAAAAGGACAGTATCATAATTGAATACTGTGGACAGGATCAACACATTTTACTAAGTTGAATTCACGCTTCAAGCAGCTGTTCGCTGAATTGACCGGTAAATGTAAACTGCTGAGTCTACTGAGTCAATCACTAGCATTTGCCACTTAAAATTGCTCAGTCACTTTATAGTAGGCATTGAATACACTTAGAGTCAATGGATCATCAAAGAGATCCAAGGTACACTCCACAATCTGGAATTATTGTATTGAATCTTTAGCAATACAATTCTTATGGAGGGCGAAATTTTTCAGAGTACAGTGATTTCTCTCTAATAGTCCACCGGTGGGCAGGGTATGCCAGACTGGACTATTACAGGTCATGGACTATTAAAAGTCATGGACTATTAAAAGGTTATGATAAAAATAGCATATACAATGCACAATAGAGTGTGATAGTTAGATTTACATATCTTCTACAGTTTCATTAGAGACTGTAAAATAATCAAGTAAAACTGTTTGCTGTAAATTGAGGTTACTCTTCTCTGCCTAAAAAAAGCAGATAAAAATGAGGACTGAAAGAAAGAGTGTTGGATAGTTTTAGTGGCTATAACAGCCTGGATCACAATTGGCTTGCTAGTCTAAATAAGCTTGGGTATTAGTGTCATAATGACATTTTCTGTCTCAGAACTAGTTTATGATGCAGTAAAAGCTATTTTAGGGTCTTATAACACAGCATGCAGTTCAAATATCACCATGACAAGGTCTGCACTTCGTAGGTCTTCTGTTAGCTACTACTACATGTTTATAATTATTGTATTTTGCATAAATTACAGGTTCTGTGTGAAGTAAACAATTATTGCTACAATAAAAAATGTGTCCGCCAAATTGAAGAAAAGGTCTGTTGTACACTGTGCTATGTACTTAGTAACAGAATGTGTCATTACAAACAAAAACAAGAGTAGCCATTTTTCATGTTTTTGTAGCACTTGTGTCAATTTTTTTTAAAATTCAATTTAATATTTCTATGTTTTTATGCATTTACTGTTGGTTATATAGTGAAGAATATAGCACTAAGTTCAGCACACATTTGAACATGTTAATAGTTGTATATCATAGGATGAAATTTTAATTTGGAGCTATCCAAGTAAGAAAGCACAGAATGAAAGGTGAACAAGTAATCCTTCAGTTAGAGACATAGGAAATTTTAATTTTTGAGTTCACATGGAATTCTTGAGAGAGCAAGATGACACTATTACGAGCACATACATAATTGATCCAATGGCGAGTATGCTCGGCAGGCATTGGAATCAAATAAATTCAACGCTTGCTGCTGTGCTCTGTTCTAAAACTGTTAGAATCAGGTATCGTCAATCAGCAATGTTTAAAAAATCATTGGCCTTGAGTAGTGTTCTCACTACAGTCAGATGCAACAGCTTGACCTCTGATTCCTAAAGATTCACAATATGCGATTATATTATATATAATATATATTATAGCTACAGGGACTGTTCCAGCACTAACAACAACAAGGAGGGACCCAAACATTTTTAGTTCAAAACTTATGAAATTCACTAGACTATTATGATTAATTATAAAAAATTTGGAGTTATTTTACGAATGAATTAAGAGCACAAGTTATGTTCTGTGAACTGAATTTATTTGTATGTTCATACATTATAATTTTTTGGTACACTTAATTGGGAGGACCCCTTTCCTCCTCCCCTCAATCCTTCCGTGATATTTCTCTTACATATGACACATTATATTATATATATATAATAGAGACAAGCTAGTCACATGCAAGCAATGTGATTGATCTGTTACTGATCACATATTAAAGTAAATTTATATTCTGCGGCATTTAGCAATCAAGAAAATCTGATGCTCTTGGCTTTACAGTCACAAATTTATTTTTTTATTTGCTTAGCCTTTGCTGTAACAATTAGGTTAAGATATTGTGAATCATCAATGTTTGGCCTTGAGTAGAGTCCTAGCTACACATGGATGACACAGCTCAAGGCCTCAGATTCCTAAACACAGCATATTTACTGTATCTTGATCTCACTATATATGCCATAATATGTTGTATCTATATCAATGATAGTGCACCAAGTGAGCTACATGAAATGAGGGTGGGACATAGCTAAATCCAAATAATAATTTCTCTTTGTTTTGTGCTATTATAAGAACTATAGCTGGTACTATATGAGCAGCAGTAGTCATACACTTACCAAATTATTTACAGTTTTAAAACAATATAATAATATAATAATGTTAATCTTTTAACAAAATGTATCAGTGCTATAATAATAACTATTTTACAATTTCATATGAAGGAGCTATTTTTTCTAAACACTGTGGATGCCTCTTCTGTATGCATTTTATGTCCATATTGTATATCGTATTAACTTCCATATTTATTTCTTCCTCTTACACATGGAGGCTCGGAATAATTAACATTTGTAGGTGTGACTAATTGAGCCTTATTCATATCACAAAAATGTTTTGATTTGTTATCTACAAAAAAAAAAAACATAGATAACATTTTCACCTATTGTTCTAGGCATTATAAAACAAAGTAATATGTGTTGTTAGTTTGAAGTTTGAAAATGGTGTCAGCAATTATTTACATAGCTATATAATACATTAATCACAACTTCTTTTTACATTACCTTTGAATGGAATATTTTTCATAATAATTTGGTCTCCTATTAAATACGACATTATGTTTCAATTAAAAAATAACATATCATTTCTAATTTTCAATTGCTCTGATTGAATGTAATGACATGTTTCTCTTCCTTACCTGAGTTCATCTGTATCAAGACCCCAACAAATAACCATAGAAAGAAAGATACAGATAATAAGCTGAATAATAATACCAGCTTCACTTTCTGACATACTCGTAAGGTATTTCCTAAAGTGTTAATAGTATAAATGAGTATAAAGTAATCGTGTACGTACTAATATTATTACCTTCTGTTGCTTTCAATACAGCACAATATGCTGCCACAATTATCACTGTTATAATTAGAAAGAGTGTTCTTGTGGAAATTAGAACTTGTATACTCAATTGACTTGACTCCACAACTAAAATCAATGAAATTAACATTTAATACAATTCATTACAATTGCATGGGAATTCTATCATCAGTTCTCTATCTATACTTGGATTAATTATTCACTTTAACAGTTGCAATATTATATTATCCTTTATCTGTCAGAGTAAAAACACATTCCCCTCACTTTGTACAATAGAATATAGATTAGACAATGCATAACTATGTATAACAACTTAAGTCAATAAATAGAACATGAACGAAATAACTTACTCGCTGTATGATTTACTTTGAGAGAAACTGTAATATCTTCAGAAGTGCCATTCAGTTCCACCAGATATGTTTTCTTGTTACTTACAACTGGCACTAAAGTGGTTAAAATGTTTCGTTCTATTCTAATAAGAGCACTCTTAGAATTTCCACCAATTCTATAAGTTCCATTGCAACCACTTCCTGTGGTGTGGCAGATAACTCTGAGCATGCAGTCTTCAATTACGAAGTGATAGTTAATGTAGTTTGTACTAGATCCATCTAATAATGATCACATGACATAACAACATTAATACTGTATTCATTGCGACCACCTATTACTGCAGTGTAGTTTTCACTGCACAGATCAGTAGAGGCATGAAGAAGATACATGCTACTAAGTAGTAGAGACAGAAAATGAAGTCGTGCAATAATTGTTGTGGCAATCCTGTAACAGCCAGCCTGGCTGAATTCCTTCAGTTTCGAGGGCTCAATGTTACTTGTGCCACAGATAATGTGAGCAGTAATGTTCTGCCTATCAGTGTTTTACATCAGAGGTATGATCTAATATATAGTGAATGTTGCAATGTTTAGCAGCAGAGAAGACCGGCCATGAATATCATTAATGGGTTTGGCATATAAGTACAAAATGAGTTGTGAATATCATTATTGGTCTTTGTGAGGCAATGCAGAACTTACCTCAGACATTATAAGAACAAACATTAGAGCCTCAATAAACTACATGCAAGTCACATTATCTCAGGTTGTTTTATCTCAAAGTTCAGAGCACTAGTTGCTGGTTGTGATTTATATTGCACTTCTTGAAAGTTTTAAATTGTTAAAGATATTACGTTATGACAGTATTTATATCTTGTGATTATTATAATTATCTGCTTACATGTGTTCGTAACTATTCAAAATTCCAAGTATTCTTAAAGACATTACGTTACGACAATATCACATCTTGTGATTATATAATTATTAATAGAATCTAAATTCCAAGTATTCTTGTATCTATTCATTTAATTAAACAATTTATGTTATAGTAGTATTAGATTCATGTTGTCGTCATCAGGTGAGTTGGGCATGCTCACATTATTATTGCTGAAACTGGTCATGAAACTTCTTATTAAGTTTGTGTCCATGCATTTGTCTGTCATGTAAATTATATCCACATAGACAACCGTTGTTTATTATACTGTATTAACCAGTTAGTATATATTTAATTATTGTTGACCAGGAGCCATCTATTCCCATTTGAATATTATGTAACTAGGTTTGATCTGCTGTTTTCTTTGCTATAGAGCTGGTGTTGGATGTTGACTTATCATTAGTGTTTTCTGATGACACCTTACTCAATATTGTGGTTCAGTTTAATGATACAGTATGTTTACTATAATATAATAACCATGCTATAGTTATTTGGCATGAATTTCTATGTTCACATGAGAGTCCGCCTTCAATTATCAAACATCTGTCCTTGTTTTATTTTATTGGTTTAAACAAAGCATTCAGAGTTGATATCATGTTCAATGGAGAAGCTAAGATATTGTATGAATTTCACATTGCTTATGCCGACAAGTTGATTATCAGTGATTAATTAAAAGCTTTCTTCATGAGTGGAAATATGTAGTAGTTTTGCTGCAACTAATAATGGTAGCATCACATTCATACAGAAAGGTGTGAATAGCCAATTATTATTTGTCCATGAGGAGAGTCATACACACTTGTTTTTGGTGACACAATTAGGGTTACTCATAACCTTTGAACGTAGCAGAAATAATAGTTCTAATGTAATTTCAAGGCATGCATAATTAGACGTATGGTTTGTGAAATATTATATTTCAGCTGGCAGATTGTGGCATTAAAACGGACTACACGGCAGAAATAAGAAACGACACCAACGGACTGTTATACACTATCCATAACTTTTGCAATAGCAGCCATTGTGTTCTAGACATTCCAGTCAGCCAGTTCAACAGCACTTTTTACACGGTATTCATAATGGCTAGCAACAGCTTTAACACCACTACTTTCACTTCAAACATCAGTGAGTTATTGTGATGTTTATTGTGTCATTTGTGATGTTTGTTTATTGATACATTGTCATGGTTACTATGTTTAGGTTCATCTCCTGGCTATTATCTGGATCATAGTGTGAAAATTGCTGACTGTGCACTTGATGTGTCCTGCTCTCCAGCAATGGAGGATGGACTCTGTACTGTAGGCTATTACACAGACGTCTCAAGGTCATCTCCAGTCATGATAGCAGATAACTCAACTACAATCTCTAACTTTCAATATGGAACCACCTACTTCATTACACTCAATGCAACTTATAAAAACACGAAAATATTTTGGAACACAAAGTATACCAATAGTAAGTTATAATAATTGAGTGATGTTAATATATTATACATAGATATACATATTATATAGTCTATAAGTTATATCAATGGGATTTTACTTATATTTTTTGAATGGATTAAATTGGGTTCAGGCTGGTGGGAAGTAGAGTGTAGTTTATTCATGTGTATAATAGAAACTGTGTTCATAGAACAGTGATGATAACTCGATGCATTTTGTACCCATGGTGCTAAACACAGTGCTAGTATATTTAGCTACTGTTGGCAGTAATGTTAAAATTCAGTCTTTAATATCTCCGCATTTGATATAGGTATAAATGAAAACAGTCGGTTCAGAGAATTATTTGGTCCAGCAATTGCCATCTTTATACTTGGAATATTAGTTCAGGGTGTAGGGTTGGCAATGTGCATATACATGTACTGCAAACGCATCAACCCTATTCGTAAAGGTGAGCTATACATATTGCAAGTATACTAGTATTTGATGGTTTACATGATCTGTTCTTCTACCTGCAGTGTTGTTTTGTAAAGGGATGTTCGTGTGCAGTTGTATTGTACTGGTACTAGATATTGCACTGGTGGTGTTGTGGATTACATTTGGATCTCTACAATACGGTTAGTTTCGACACTAGCTATTGTGAGATAGAGATACGTACATGTATGGTCACACTAGTATAGACACATGGTCCATCATCCCATATCATGATCACCTCAGCTACTGACTGGTCAGAATGTTCACTTATGAACCTTGTCTCACTTATGCCTGTCTGGATGTGGCGTGGATTAGTTTAGAAGCAGCTGGAATATGATATTTGTTTAAACCTGAAGGTTGTTCAGACGCCTTACATTATTATTCTCAACAAGTACGAAAAGGGAGATAATTTCATAATTCGCATACGATTCCTAGGGCATAGCTTATTCATCAGTACTTGATATGGGTGTGGCTGTCATGTGACCTGATGCTGCTTGAGTAACATTGACCACTGGTACATACATATTTATTTTCTGTCTCACTAACTAGTTTGTGATGCAGCAGCTCTGGATAGTGCCGATTATTACAGAGCAGAATACCTGCTGGCTACTGATACTAACAATAGCACACATCTTGATCAATACCAAGCTGTTACTAATAATAGCATGCACCTTGATCAATGTCTACTGGCTACTGTTACTAATAATAGCTTACGTCTTTATCAATACCTGCTGGCTACTGACACTAATAATGTAGTTCTTTCTCTCCTACAGAAACTTGTCCAATCCAAGAGACTGCCAAGTACCAAGTTCTATTAGCAGCATTAGTATTCTCAGTTCTGGTGCTGTTGCCACTATTCGCTGTTGGAGGGTTTGGGATATGTATGCGTGTTAACAAATCCAAAGGAATGACGATGGAAAATGGAGATATTGAATGAAAGGTTAGTAAGTCATTCTTAAATTTGGGATGTTTTGTCCAAAAACTATGGAATTAGCTTAAAACTTCAAGGAGCAAGCATCTTTAATTAATACCTCGAAGGGCTTAAATTAATAGATAAATATGCAGAATTGATCATTTTCGCTTTCAGTAATATAATGCAGTAATGACTCAATATTCAATAGTATTCCTGAACTCTATAATTTTCAGGCAAACTCTTACTGTATCTGCTACATATGTAAGTAAGGGCGAAAATAAATTGAGGAAAACTACAGTATTGATCAAATTGGTTGTACTAAAAATTTTCAAGCAGGTAGTTGTTGCCATAGTAACCACTCTTAACTCGGAGACAAATATCACAGCATCAGGGAAGCTTTTAGCACTGAGTGGTTTATAATATTAGGCTTGTACTCATGCATGAATATTTTTCAGGCAGATGATAGTCGAGTTATAAAAAGTTGTAACTAATGAGAAAATACCCCAACAACTATATTATTATATATATATTATTTAATTATAGATTTTGTAAACCACAAAATGTGTTGCCTACCCAAAAAAAAAAAAAAAAAAAAAAAAAAAAGACACAAAATTAATTCTGTGTATGTCCATATGAAGTTTAATGCAAGTCATTGTATTAAATATAACTGGAAAAGATGAAAAAAAAGAGTTATTGTGAGCAATAATTCATAAAACAGTTTTGTTCAAGTGCCACAATACAACAAGTGAGTGTAGTGTTTTGTTATTGTTTTTGTTGTTGTTGTTGTTGTTTTTCCATATCTCTGCTTCCTGAGCTATAATGCTCGTGTCTAGTTATCTATAAACGCACGTTTGGTTCTAGTTTACTTTCTGAATGTGAGCTCTATAGTAATGCGGCAATGCTTGATATGGGAGTGGCTCCGAGACAATCCTTAATGTGGGAGTGGCTCCGTGGGAGTAGCTCCATGGCAATGCTTAATGTGGGAGTGGCTCCGAGGCAGTCCTTAATGTGGGAGTGGCTCCGAGGCAGTCCTTAATGTGGGAGTGGCTCCGTGGCAGTCCTTAATGTGGGAGTGGCTCCGAGGCAATGCTTAATCTGGGAGTGGCTCCGTGGCAATCCTTAATGTGGGAGTTGCTCCATGGCTATGCTTAATGTGGGAGTGGCTCCATGGCAATGCTTAATGTGGGAGTGGCTCCGAGGCAGTCCTTAATGTGGGAGTGGCTCCATGGCAATGGTTAATGTGGGAGTGGCTCCGAGGCAGTATGTGGGAGTAGCTCCGTGGCAATGCTTAATGTGGGAGTGGCTCCGAGGCAGTCCTTAATGTGGGAGTAGCTCCGTGGCAATGCTTAATGTGGGAGTGGCTCCGAGACATCCTACTGTGGGAGGGCTCGTTGGCAATGCTAATGTGGAGTGGCTACGAGGCGTCCATTAAAAAAAATGTGGAGGGCTCTGAAGGCAGTATGTGGGAGTAGGCTCCGTGGAAAGGCTTAATGTGGAGTGGTAGAGACTCCTTAAATGTGGGGAGTGCTCCGTGGGCAAGTTCCTAATGTGGGAGTAGATCCGTGGCAATGTTAAATGGGAGTGCTCCGTGGCAATCCTTAAGTGGGAGTGGCTCCATGGACTGATTAATGTGGGAGAGCTCCTTGGCAATGGCTAATGTGGGAGTGGCTCAGAGGCAATGCTGAATGTGGGAGTGCTTCTGAGGCAGTATGTGGGCAAGTAGCTCCGTGGCAATGCTTAATGTGGGAGTGGCTCCGAGACAATCCTTAATGTGGGAGTGGCTCCGTGGCAGTCCTTAATGTGGGAGTAGCTCCGTGGCAATGCTTAATGTGGGAGTGGCTCCGTGGCAATCCTTAATGTGGGAGTGGCTCCATGGCAATGCTTAATGTGGGAGTAGCTCCGTGGCAATGCTTAATGTGGGAGTGGCTCCGAGGCAATGCTTAATGTGGGAGTGGCTCCGAGGCAGTCCTTAATGTGGGAGTAGCTCTGTGGCAATGCTTAATGTGGGAGTGGCTCCGAGGCAATGCTTAATGTGGGAGTGGCTCCGAGATAATCCTTAATATGGGAGTAGTAGTAGAAGTAGCTTCGTGGCAATGATTAATGTGGGAGGGGAGTCCGAGGGCAAGCTTTAATGTGGAGTGGCTCGAGGCAATGCTTAATGTGGGAGTGGCTCCGAGGAAGTCCTTAATGTGGGAGAGGCTCGTGGCAATTGCTTAATGTGGGGTGGCTCCGAGGCAATGTTAATGGGGAGTGGGGCTCCGAGATAATCCTAAGATGGGAGTGGCTCCGAGGGCAATGCTTAATGTGGAGTGGCTCCGGGCAATCCTTAATGTGGGAGAGTGGCTCATGGCAATGCTTAATGTGGGGTAGCTCCGTGCAATGCTTAAGGTGGGAGTAGTGGCTCCGAGGCAATGACTTAATGTGGGAGGGCTCCGAGCAGTGCCTTCTGTGGGAGTCGCGCTGTGGCAAGCTTAATGGGGGAGTGGCTCCGAGGCAATGCTTAATGTGGGAGTGGCCTCCGAGGCCAGGCTTTAATGGGGAGTAGTAGCTTCGTGGGCAAATGCTTAATGTGGGAGTGTGGCTCCGAGGCAATGGTTTTAAGGTGGGATGCTCCGAGGAATGAATGTGGAGTGGCTCGAGGCAATCCTTAATGTGGGAGTGGCTCCGAGGCAATCCTTAATGTGGGAGTGGCTCCGTGGCAATCCTTAATGTGGGAGTGGCTCCGAGATAATCCTTAATATGGGAGTGGCTCCGAGGCAATGCTTAATGTGGGAGTGGCTCCGAGGCAATGCTTAATGTGGGAGTGGCTCCGAGGCAGTCCTTAATGTGGGAGTGGCTCCGAGGCAATGCTTAATGTGGGAGTGGCTCCGAGGCAGTCCTTAATGTGGGAGTGGCTCCGAGGCAATGCTTAATGTGGGAGTGGCTCCGAGGCAATGCTTAATGTGGGAGTGGCTCCGAGGCAGTCCTTAATGTGGGAGTGGCTCCGAGGCAATGCTTAATGTGGGAGTGGCTCCGAGGCAGTCCTTAATGTGGGAGTGGCTCCGAGGCAATGCTTAATGTGGGAGTGGCTCCGAGGCAATGCTTAATGTGGGAGTGGCTCCGAGGCAGTCCTTAATGTGGGAGTGGCTCCGAGGCAATGCTTAATGTGGGAGTGGCTCCGAGGCAGTCCTTAATGTGGGAGTGGCTCCGAGGCAATGCTTAATGTGGGAGTGGCTCCGAGGCAATGGTTAATGTGGGAGTGGCTCCGAGGAAATGCTTAATGTGGGAGTGGCTCCGAGGCAATCCTTAATGTGGGAGTGGCTCCGTGGCAATCCTTAATATGGGAGTGGCTCCGAGATAATCCTTAATATGGGAGTGGCTCCGAGGCAATGCTTAATGTGGGAGTGGCTCCGAGGCAATGCTTAATGTGGGAGTGGCTCCGAGGCAGTCCTTAATGTGGGAGTAGCTCTGTGGCAATGCTTAATGTGGGAGTGGCTCCGAGGCAATGCTTAATGTGGGAGTGGCTCCGAGGCAGTCCTTAATGTGGGAGTAGCTTCGTGGCAATGCTTAATGTGGGAGTGGCTCCGAGGCAAAGTCCTTAATGTGGGAATGGCTCCGAGGCAATGCTGAATGTGGGAGGGGCTCGAGCAAGCTTAATGTGGGAGTGCTCCGAGGGCAGTCCTTAATGTTGGGAGTGACTCCGAGCAATGCTTAATGTGGTAGTGGCTCCGAGGCAGCCTTACTGTGGGAGTGGCTCCGAGGAAATGCTTAATGTGGAGTGGCTCCGGGCAATGCTTAATGTGGGAGTGGCTCCGAGGCAGTCCTTAATGTGGGAGTGGCTCCGAGGCAATGCTTAATGTGGGAGTGGCTCCGAGGCAATGCTTAATGTGGGAGTGGCTCCGAGGCAGTCCTTAATGATTATTAAACTTATTGTGTATTCGTAGCCTCGACGACCTTTTAAATTTACCTTGATCACCACAAATGTTGAGGCTAAGCAAACAGATGATGTGTGTGCCAATGAATGTGCGAATGACAAGACTTCAGGATGTGAATCTCGGTGTCACCATTGTAAACAGGTATGTCACATCTCACTGACAATATCTAATTAAACGAGATAAAGTAATTTTAGATGCTGTGTGAGGCTTGCTATAAAAACAAGACCAATCAAGCTTACCTGTGGCGTACATCTGAAAAATGTCCCGTGTGTCATGGCTGCATTAGAGACTACTTGAAGGAAAACAAACGTGAGTAGGTAGGGATCATAGGGTTATGATTACTTAGTGATGTTTATTTGAACTAGAGTTTGCCCGTGCCACTAATATCAGACAAATTTCAGAGGACCTAAGATCGAGAAATCCTAATCAGTGTGGTGAATGCAAGAAGGAGGAGAAGGAGGAGAAGGAGGAGGAGGAGGAGGAGAAGGGGCCTGAAGGAAGTGATGTAGTGTTAGCTCCAAAATCAAGATGTGCTAACTGCGAGGTGGTAAGATTGTGTGTACTTCAGTATCTGAATTATGTAATTATGTAATTATGTAATTATGTAATTGTGTAATTATGTAATTATGTAATTATGTAATTATGTAATTATGTAATTGTGTAATTGTGTAATTATGTAATTATGTAATTATGTAATTATGCAATTATGTAATTATGTAATTGTGTAATTATGTAATTATGTAATTGTGTAATTATGTAATTGTGTAATTATGTAATTGTGTAATTATGTAATTGTGTAATTATGTAATTATGTAATTGTGTAATTATGTAATTGTGTAATTGTGTAATTATGTAATTATGTAATTGTGTAATTATGTAATTGTGTAATTGTGTAATTATGTAATTATGTAATTGAATATGATTTACAGTATTACAATTAGTGACATAAAATATTTATCTCCCAACCATTACCTAATTAAACGAATTTGTGAGCTAAAAGTGACACTCTCTTGAGCCTATCTCAAGGAGTTCTACATATGTGACTGTCTACAGGAAAATCGGGCACAACGCGGCCCCGACGAAAAAAAATTTTTTTGCACTTACACACTCCTCGGCAAGCAGACATTAAGCTCTCCAAGTTTTATCGCCGTAGCTTTAGCCATTCCCGCTATATATCAGCTAACCGTTCCCTTCGTTAGGCTTATTTAATACAATTTTAAGAACTAAATCGATCTTTTTGCGACGTCTACGCATGCCGCGTTGTGCCCGATTTTCCCATAGACGGTCACATATGTATATACACATGTGATATAAGACAATGTGTGACTCGTGTGTGCATGGACATAGCTAGCTATGTTGTAGAAGAAAATGTACAATTACAGTTCAAGAACCGAATTTGGAATTACCATAAAAAAATGTCTTACTGAAGATTTCTTGATCAATAAAAAATCACTTATGATTATGCTGTGATTTTGGATATTGAATTCACAGAGACTATTTCTGTTGTGATACAATATCTACGATTTTTCTAATGTGGCCTGTTCCCAGATTTCTCTGCAGCCAAGAACACCAGGCAATGAGAATGTCATTCATATTATGATGTACACCCTAAAATCAACATTTCTTTAACAACCCCAAAGTTTACTTTAGTACAATGACCACAACCACACACACACACACACACACACACACACACATACACCACACGCACACACACACACACACACACACACACATGCACACACACATACACACACATACACACACATACACACACATACACACACACATACATACATACACACATACACACACATACATACACACATACATGCACACACACACATGCACACACACATACATACACATACACATGCACATACACACTACTCATTCCACTGGTGGGAGGGGATGGATGGAGATAGACTGAACTGTCCTCTTTCACAATCAGTGACAAAGCATTGCCAATTAGAGTGTTGGTCAACTCTTAGAGACTATGCCATGAGCCGTGGAGACTGAATCAGTTGTCAGCAAATGGGATAGAAAATGGTGTACATGAGAATAAGTCAAGAAGATAAGATGAATACTAGAATGTTTCCCAGTAGTGTGTGACAGGGGAAAGGAGAGGGGGGGAGGGAGGGGGGGGGGGGGGGGGGGGAGGGGCACTTAGTATGTAGTTGGTGACCATGGTGACCACAATGCTCCTGCATTACCCAAAGCTTCAACCAAATGATCATAAAGTGTAAGATAGAGTAATATAAAACCAGCACATGCTGGTATACAGCCAATGTCAATTTATAGCTGTGTTTTTACCATCTAAGTTTAATTCTTGCTGAAAGTTCACTGTTGAAGTGATGTAATTCACCTATAATACTGGTAGGAGGAGGTACATTAGGTGTATATGTTTGCGAACACACATGTGACCTAGGTGTACACTAACTCATGTAACATGACCAAGTGTGTACCCACAACACTAGATCACACAACTAACAAATTTCAGGTACAAGGTACATACATGTAAACAGAAGACTTTTCTTGTGTAATAATGTAAATTAATTTTCGAAATATAACGGAAGTTTGTTTAATTCATTTTATTGTATTATTTAGAGTAAGTTTTCTGGTCTTCATTCATGTGTGGGTTTACTTCTCTTATGTGTTTTGTCATTGCATATACACTGTGTATACATTCACATATACCTACTGTACACATATTATGTACTAATACTATGTATAACATCCTTCCTGTTGCCAGGGTCTCTGTGGCAGCACAGAGTGCTATAATGGACAGAGTCCTGCAGAAATCGTTGGTCTACAATACTGTGCGCTGTGCTATGTCCTCACCAAGAGAATGGAGCAATGGAAGAGAAGCAAAGAAGAGCAAGATATATGATGTGCACCGACTGCTGTTTTTAGCACGACTTTCTTGATGCCAGCATATTCATTACTACTTGCACAAAATCAAACAGCGAGATCTTTTTTTTAAGCTAAATTTTAGATTTTTTGGTATCTTTATTTTTGTAAATGCAATTTGTGAATTTGCTTTAGTTCCTCCACATATCATGTGACACTCGAGGCTTCTAGTCTCAATGCTTTTTTTTTTATTCTGCTACTCCAGACTACAATTGTATGAAAATGTGTAATGTAAATCAACTGTTATCAAATGACTTGAACCCTCACCTGAATTGAATTTAAACCTTGTGCTATCAACTGAACTAAGTCCAGCACTTCTATCAAAGCAACTAGCAATTATTCCTATTAGTAGTCCCACCCACACAGTCACATGATCTGGATATATATAATATTTAAGTATGTAAAATGATTTCAATGATATTGCCATACAAATCACACTATTAAACAAGCACTACACATTCAGTATGAGCTTTAAAACAACTATAAAAACAACAACTAGTCTTTTAATTGTCCAATTTATAATAAAAATCGAAATCTGTGGGTTCCTTGGGAATTGCGGGCTGGGTGCTGGGGATGGAAACATTCTCGATGTCCAGAAGGCGGAGCTTCAGATCCATATTCAGGAGAGTGTCAATATCCTCCTCAGACGACTTGCTCGGCATTTGTTTGCCGGACAACACGGACAGACCGTCCACCCAGATGCTGAAGATGGTCTCGTTGGGGGCAATGAAGTCCAAATGCTCATCTCCTTCGTAGTAGATGGAGAAAATGTTGTGCGTCTGTCCTCTCTTAAGAGTGGAGGCGTGGGGACAAATGGACCCGACCTCTAGTCTCATCTCAGACACCTGGATCTTCTTGTCCATCTGCTCAATGGGGACGGCCTGGTTGACGCTGGTGGTGTCCATGAAGTGAAGCAGCTTGTGGTTGGGAGACAGACGGCAATAGAAGAACTGGTCTCTCCGGCGAGCAGAACGAGGAAACCCCGCCCCTTCCACAAGGTGGCGGAGGCGTTCTTGGCGCACAAGGTTGATTATGTCTGGCTTTATCCTGTCGCACAGTTCCTGGACTGGTTTAGATTTGAGAACATTCTCATCAAGAAGCTGACTGCTCTCTTCCGTTTGAGTGATCTTTTTGTAGTTCAAGTCAAACAGCTTATTGCGGAAAATCTCAAAACTGGTGAGGGAAAGTCCCCCATTGACCAGAACGGTGGAGATCTGCTTGTTCACAACAACCATCACTTTCTCCAAGTCCAATATGGAGGCTCTCATCTCCCTCCACGTCTTGAACAGGAGCTGGATCACCACACAGAACACCTCTTTGAAGGGGTTTTCCGTCCACACCAATATGGGCACGTAGTCATAGCCAATTTCAGAGGGGGGTTCCCCTATGCGCAGTATCTGGCAGAGAAGCTTAGTGAGGGCAATGCTGGTCTGAGCAAACGGACATTGGCTGTCCGTGTAGCTGAACAGAAGACGAGTGAAGTGATCAGTCTTGTTCTTGGCAAAGTACACCATACAATCCAGAGCCAGCACACCAGGCGGGCATTCATTGAAGTCATCTTGGGGATCCCCCTTCAAGAATCCCAGCTGCTTCCAATGAGACTCAGACACTGGAGCCTTCAGCTTGGTGCCGGAGTAATCATCTGGAAATGCCCTGGAGGCCAAAATACGAATATCTTCTTCCATCTTGGGATCACCAGCTACGAAGCGCATCTTGGCACGCCCCTCCACCAAATTGATGACGTGCGACTGGTACACGTACAGCTCGTGGGCAATATCCTGGGGGCAGTTACCTTGGAAGTAGTTGAGGATGCTCTCCAGAATGGCAGTGTTGAATTTATTCATTTTCAGCTCTCCCATGACTTTACCGCGATTGGGAGCTTTGGCGATCATGGCGTTGACAAACGCCAAGGTGTTGCACTTTACCTCGTCCGACGGTTTGGACAGGAAAGGGATGGCAGTTCCGGCAGTGATCTCTCCAGCCACAATCTGGATGAACTTTGTACTGTTCATGATGATGGACTCCAGTATAGCCAAAGTGTGAGACACAATAGCCGGCCGGAAGAACTCAGGCGAGCGTAGAGACTTATCGGTGAAATTGATGAGCTTCTTCACAAAGTTGTCAGTGAGGCTATCCCACGAGACTATGCCGTGTTCCATAAGCTCTTGAAATGCTCCCAGCACCTTAACGACCTGCTGGATCTCCGCATCGCTCACTGCCTGGCTCATCTCTACAGTCTCCATCAAACTAGTCACCCCATCCAATTGGAAGAACTCGAAAGCAAACGTGCGGTCTTTAGACGCCAAATAAAGCTCCGAAATAGCCCGGGTCTTTGCCTCCATATTCTTGCACCTCAGGGAGTTGAAGGTCTCCTTGGCAGCAATGGACGGAGTGAGTGCCACTCGGAGGATGTCTCCATTCCTGAGCTTTCCCCGGTTCTCTTCGGTGATGTAGCCAAACTTGGGGTTGCCCCCAGCCGCAGGAGCAGAGTCAATGTACTTGAAGGCATAGCGGTCGGGATTGTCCACATTCCACTGAGCGCACACATCGCGGACGATGGACGCCAGAGGAAGATTCTGCGCCACTTCTAGGAGGAGGGGCTGCTTGGGAGGCAACGTGGGCTCTGACTGGATGGCGAGCTTGACGCGATCCTGCTTGCCAGTCCCTGGAAGTGCTGACATGGACATTTGTACTCCGGGAAGCTGCAGCAACCAGTGAATAAACACAGTTAACTATATTCATTACCACACAATGCCCACTACACATGGACTGTTATTCATATGCACTATAAGAATCACATATATGTAAGAACTAAGTGAGTGACTCCTAGTAAAGGACAGATGAATAGCACACATACACACACATGTACTTACACACATACATTAAACTACAACACTGATGCAAGAGTGTGGGGGCCATCTTGTGGTGTGACACTTTCTGTGTCTCTATGTACATATAGTGTGTACATGAACATGTGAATCAGTATATGTAGCATTCCATACCTTATCCACCTCGTGTGTGTGTGTGTGTGTGTGTGTGTGTATCACTTGAGGTAAGCAGATCCTGCTGCTGGTGGTCACTACCTGTGGTAGGGCAACATGCTGTCTATTCAAATACCTCCAACTAACACAAGATAAAGTCCTCTAAAGCCATTCATCTGTAACCACAACACCACTGGTCCAAGTGGCAACCACAATTGTCAAGACTTGAAAATAAGTCCAAGGTAGTGTTCCTTACAACCCTCCCCCTTCTTTACCACTCGACTGTTCATCCCCTCAAATTCCATCTCTGCAACTCCCACCATTTTATAGCAGTAATACAATGCTGTTATAAAGTAAGGAGTCCAGAACCATTTTATCTTAGGGATGGGCGTGCTACAATTAGAGCCATGGCCCCCTCACTGTCTCCATCTCTATATGAACAAGTAAATAGTTTTAATTTTAAGACGAGTTATTCCATTCCCATTCCAAATGCACATTAAAAGGATATTGTTGAATAGCAGCACAGTTGTATTGATGACTGAATACTTATCTTCAGCCATTGTAATGACAACATGACCATCTTCACATAGAACACAGAACAATTAGAACAATAGCCTCCTAGCAACAGTAGGATCACAAACAACAGACAAACCATCATCTACCATTTTCCCCAAAATTGAACGATTAAGAAGAGAAGGGGGGGGAAAACAACACATGAACACAAATCAAGGGAAGACTGACCATCAGTTATAACAGCAACCACTTGACACTCATACTCCTACATAGTCCAATACATCATTATGCAGACATACTTGAACATGCAATACCAACAGACAAGCACCACAGCAGTTCAGTAATCTCCAAATCAGAGGGTGACAGAAAGACAAACACCCTCTCACACATCTGTGCTGTGGGTTAGTTATGAATAGGTCACTTAGGATATATGATAGTGTTTGATAAACATAGCATTCCACTCCTTTCTTTCCTCGCCTGGGCCTTGTTTCCAAAAGAACCAAGTTACAAACGTACTGGAGAGAACTCTGAATGTCACTAATGCTTTAGTAATCATTGTGGATGGTTTAAGGCACATGCTCTTAAATAGAGATAATTAGAAGATGTGCTCTGAGATACAGCAGGACAGGTCCTTGCTACATATGTATATACATAGTCTCCTCCCACACAATAATGATTACAAAAAAAAAATTAGAAGGGAAAATCTCTTGGGAATGTGGCTAGAGACACTGACTGAAAGCGTGGTAGTTAATAAGTTTGCAAACGTCGACATCCCAAAGGAGATAAGGTTTACCCAAATCTTAAATAAGAAAATAAAAATATTTATTTTTACATTAAAATCCCAAAACTTATTAAGACAAGTATCTCAAATATCTATTTTACGTACACTGCACACATACATATTTATATGTGTGGATATATGTGGAATAGAAATCAGTAAGAAAAACTGAACAAGAAAGAATATCCCAGGGCAGCACACTATTAGAGCCATCGTTTGCAGTACATTGCTAACCCACAAACTAACAAGTTGATGTTGGATAAAGGAAATACACTCCTAACATATTTCCATTTTAAAGGAACACACTCCAATCATTGTTTCCTATCTGGCTTTAGGTGGTATGTCTGCCATTAAGAGTAAGCCCTAGCTTCTATAACAATCAAACATAGTTGTAAATTCAAACACCTTACAACGACCCTTTACCGCATCATCAATGACCCTTTACCGCACCAACAATGACCCTTTACCGCACCTTCAATGCCATTTTTACCCCATCTTCAATGCCCCTTGCCGCACTTTCAATTACCCTTTACCTTCAACATCCCTTTGAACCACCTTTCACCACACCTTCAAGAACCTCTTTACCACACAACTAATAACCCTTTACCACACAACAGTCCTTCACCACACAACTAACAACACTTAAACACAACTAATGACCCTTTACCAGACCACCAATGACATTTAAACACCACTAACAACCCTTTATCATAAGACCTTTAACACCATCATAAGACCTTTAACACCATCATAAGACCTTTAACACCATCATAAGACCTTTAACACCATCATAAGACCTTTAACACCATCATAAGACCTTTAACACCATCATAAGACCTTTAACACCATCATAAGACCTTTAACACCATCATAAGACCTTTAACACCATCATAAGACCTTTAACACCATCATAAGACCTTTAACACCATCATAAGACCTTTAACACCATCATAAGACCTTTAACACCATCATAAGACCTTTAACACCATAATGACCCTTTACCAACCCTCAAAACACCACTAATGACATTTATCACACCTTTATCATACCTCTAACGACCCCCTTAACGTATCTTTAATGATCCCTTAACACATCTTTAACAACCTCCTTAACACACCTTGAAAGACCCCTTTAACACACCTTGAATGACCCCTTTAACACACCTTGAATGACCCTTAACACACCTTGAACAAAGCACTTTGAACAACCCATACCACACCTTTAATGACCCCTTGCTACACCTTCAATGACACCTTACCACACATTTAACATATTCAACAACCCTTTAGCCACAGTCCCTTCGCCCCACCTTCAACATCCCTCAGCCACACCTTCAACATCCCTCGGCCACACCTTCAACATCCCTCGGCCACACCTTCAACATCCCTCGGCCACACCTTCAACATCCCTCAGCCACACCTTCAACATCCCTCGGCCACACCTTCAACATCCCTCAGCCACACCTTCAACATCCCTCAGCCACACCTTCAACATCCCTCGGCCACACCTTCAACATCCCTCAGCCACACCTTCAACATCCCTTCGTCACACTTTCAACGTCCCTCAGCCACGCCTTCAACGTTCCTCCGCCACACCTTCAACGTCCCTTCGCCCCACTTTCAACATCCCTCGGCCATGCCTTCACCAGCCACACCTTCAACATCCCTTCGTCACACCTTCAAATCCTCGGCCACGCTTCAACGCCTTTCATCCCACTTTCAGGTTCCTTCGTCCCCACCTTTCAACGTCCTTTCACCACCTTCAAACCATCCTCGGCCACGCCTTCAACCACCCCCCTTTTTTTATCATACATTCAACGTCACTCAGCCACGCCTTCAACGTTCCTTCGCCCCTCCTTCGACATCCCTCGCCACGCCTTCAACACCCCTTCATCACACGTTTCAACGTCACTTGGAGTGGGTATTGATGTTTGGACAACGTCCTTCGAGTTTTTCCACATTCTTTGAAATCAATTTCATGTTTTCTTTAACACCTTCAACATCCCTCAGCCACACCTTCAACATCCCTTCGTCACACTTTCAACGTCCCTCAGCCACGCCTTCAACGTTCCTCCGCCACACCTTCAACGTCCCTTCGCCCCACTTTCAACATCCCTCGGCCATGCCTTCACCAGCCACACCTTCAACATCCCTTCGTCACACCTTCAACATCCCTCGGCCACGCCTTCAACGTCCTTTCATCCCACTTTCAATGTTCCTTCGTCCCACCTTCAACGTCCTTTCACCCCACCTTCAACATCCCTCGGCCACGCCTTCAACACCCCTTCATCATACATTCAACGTCACTCAGCCACGCCTTCAACGTTCCTTCGCCCCTCCTTCGACATCCCTCGGCCACGCCTTCAACACCCCTTCATCACACGTTCAACGTCACTCAGCCACACCTTCAACGTTCCTTCGCCCCACCTTCGACATCCCTCGGCCACACCTTCAACGTTCCTCCGCCCCACCTTCAACGTTCCTTTGCTACACCTTCAACGTCCCTTCGTCCCACCTACAACTTCCCTTGGCCACGCCTTCACATCCCCTTACAACAACCTCATCAATCACACAGTTCACATCCTTCAATAGTCCCTTGAGAATGGTCTCACACAGAGGGGCGGTCAAACCCCTCCCCCCAGGCACTGTTCTCACCCTCAACTTGAACTCTAGTAAAGTCTTAAACTCGTGTCAGCAAACATGTCGTCCGATTATAAACACTGGTTGAAGTATGACTAGCATATTCGGTAATGGTCATCAAGCATTTACGTCAATATGTGGGTCTTATTTGAAAAGTGTGCACTATATTATACTCTATGACAAATAGTGTCTGACCTAACTATAAAATGAGAACAAACCAGTGACATCTCATTCTTCTCTCACTCACCCATTACATTAAAAAGAGAAATTTTAAGCACTTTGTTATGGATCTACTGTCACTTCCATTCTTTGCATTCTTTAAAAAAAAACAACCCTATAAGCAATACTACATACATTATGGGATTTGGTTATCCTAAGAATGAGGTAACCCCACATGCTTTAGTGAGTATTCAGTGTTCTTAAATACTACACTGGACAAAAGCCTTACTAACACACACACACACACACACACACAAACACACACTCTGACACACACATACACACAAACATACTCACACATTCACAAACTAACTCTCACACACACATTCACACAAACATACTCACACATACATACACACACACAGCAGAGAATCCCTTCAAAGGCTCCTCTACAATAGTCTATTCCTATAGATACAGTGCAATGTTCCTCACCTTGTTTATAAACAAGAGCACTTCCTTATAAGGACATGCACTGTGTGTGTGTGTGTGTGTGTAGGTACCTTATGTACAGCATAATCCAGTGTAGGGTTCAAAGTTTGCATAATTGCCCTCTCATGTGATTGTCACATGATGAGGTTTAAGATACAAACATAGACAAGTTTACACCAAAACTACTTGCAGTAGAAGTTAGTTGTAAGAGAAACACTCCATTCATTCCCAGCAAATACGCTGGCACCGCATCTAAAAACAGCTACACCTTACCTACTTCAAGGCTAGTCTTCTAGTTTCTAACTCCCTACACTGAGAGAACTAAAGTGCTTGTAATTATTATTAGAAGTAAATCACACTCTGACTGTAGTTTCTCAGATACTAATTAACCCTCACTTACTACCGCCGCTAAGAAGATACATAATGCACACGACAACTTTTGTACATCCTTACCAATACTCAATATATAAATCTTGATATCCAGACAATACAACACCGAGAGCCTTCAGTGATACAATGAAGTTACTATTTGGTTAGGTAAGGGGTCGCTAGGGTTGTGGCTCAGTCTTTAAGCCGAGGGCAGGCATTTGAAATTAGGTGGCCACATTAAATCGTTCTTCCAATATCAGCGACAGTGACTACTGTTACAAAGTTCTCAACCTTTAATTTACAAAATGCTTGAGGCTATGCAATAAATTGCTGGAGAATGATTGTAAATGCTGGTGGTGACAAGAATGCATGTAAGCTTCAAACAAAAATATTAGTTCTTGTGAGAGTACAATACCTGAAACTTTTACGACCTTACTGAGTAAGATGACCCTTTACCTAACCATCAATCATTTAATGCTATAATTCTCTGCCGTTAGCACAGTCAGTTCACATGACCTGTTAGGCTGTTACCTAATCTACACACACACACAAGTAATGTTTTTATCTCTTTGCTGTATTACGGCTTAGGAGGCCATCGTCACCACAGGGACTGCCACTGTTAATTAGCATTAGAAATGGGCATATTTGCTTGAGATGTTGATACTATATGTAGCTTAGTGCACGAGACTAACACAATATGCATGAGACTTGAGAGGTCTACGTCTTAACCTCGCGTAGCCTTTGCCAGACCCTTTACCAATCCGATACACGAGAAAAGGGTCTGGTCGACCGACAGAGTTATGTTTGCATTGTCAGCAAAATATAGTAACCCACATGCAGTATAATTTATGAATATGATATTTAGCAACCTCTTATTTGCTTCAACTTGTGGAAGGAATTCAATACATTCACATTCTTAAAACTCCCAGTTAGACCCTCACCTAAACATTACAACCTCTCTATCTTCAGGTCAATTAGCAGCACAACTCACTCTGTGTCAACTGACAAGACTATTTTCCCAGAGAGATTGGTAAAGGACTGGCTAGGCAATACTACAGAATAGGCTTAAAAATGCTGACTGTGCATAAAGCTGAGTTGTAGCTTCACGTCAGCAATATCACAAAGTCACTTCACTTGTTCCTTCGTCTATGCATATTCTAGTTAACATTCATCGCCAACAATATCGGTTTTGGCCTGGGGGCAGGGACGATGCCTTACCAAACTCCCCAAGTATTGTACCTGATCCCACTTTCCACCCTGTCAGTTGGCTCTCTCGTTAACCGTTTAATGTGCCCATTAAACTCTGACTAATTTATGGAATGAACCATGTACACAACCAACACACCTCCAAGAAAAATAAAGAAGCCAGTTTAACTTTAACAAGAACAAGAGTGCAGACTACAGGGCATAACAACAAAACTAACCCAGTAAAGTTTAATACTTTAAGCTACACGGTGATATAGCGCCAAACAAGCAACCAACCCACTAAGAAAATGGATAATTCTAGGATGCTTACCTACTATAATCGAGCGGAGCCTTCAACCCAATTTTCACTCTTTTCAAGGAACACGGTCAGTCGCCCCAAAGTAAAACCGACCAGCTTGTACACAAACTTGGTAAACGATGTCGTCATCAATAATTTTACATGGGTGATACTTACCACATGATTTGAATGATGGCGATCACGTACCAGTTTTCTAGTTTCAAATGCTTAAACGCATGAAGGGTTACAAAAAAAAAACCCTCTAGTAATACTAGCTATTATTAGCTAGCTTCATTCTGATGATTATGAAGTTCTGGCACTGATTCGGTGGAGAGATGATCACCATGAACTATGCATGTTTATTATTACAAAGCTTTTGTTGATAAGGAATGAATTGTTCAGTTTTATTGATTTTTGAAACATGGTTTTTTATTTAATGACAAAAATTGTGTGGCACGCGTATAAGTAATATAAAGCTAGCACCACTTCTTATTTCCCCCACACAACGGGCCTCCATTCAATAACGACCTTTTACCTTTATCAATGACTCGGAGGTGACGTGTAACAAGGCCAAAATAGGCTATTCCTTACCTACTATTAAATTCACTTAAGTATTTTTCTAACAATAACGATTATTACCGTACTGTTTGCGTCCAGCTGTCAACGAGTAAAGTTGTTTTAGCGGTTTTTCTTCGAGGAGCACTAGTTGATTTACTGCCCGACATTCAACATTTCGCCATTGCAGTCAATTCTGCGGAGCTCCGCAGTGTTTGAACATGTGGCGGAGGTGGCTTAGTAAAGATGTTGACACTCACCGGTTGCTAGTCAGCTTCTGGAGCTCCCTAGGATTCGTGGGCTTGGTGAGTGGGAACTGATAATTCAGGGGTTGGTCTGTGAGCTTCAAGGTGTTTTGTATTAACGTAGTTGGTGAATGCAAGCTGTGTTAAAGCCAGCTCTGCTCATAAATAAGTGCTGTCTTGCTCTTCACAGCAGCTAGTTATTTTACAGAAAAATTTTAGCCACAGCAGTAGAAGCAAACAATTATAGTTTCATGGAACTTATAAAGGCAAATAGATAAATCTTTGCGGATATTTCCTATGATGTCTTGTTATAGTGTTGAGTCTATAGCGACATGTGCCAGAGAAGACATGCTATACGAGGAAACCAATTAACTGTGCTCTTTGTAGGTGAACACATGCATGAAATGTGTGTGTGTGTGTGTGTGTCTGTGTGTGTCTGTCTGTGTGTGTCTGTGGTATATTGGACAGCTAACAGAATGAAATATTGGGATAAAGACAAAAGCCTTTGTTATCATTTTAAGATTGTCACATCAATTTTGTAGGTTGAAATAGTTCGGCAAGAAGTCAGCTTTCTTATTAAGGAAATCAATTTAACTTTGAATGAAGTAGTAATATACTGACTGGAATGAAGTAGTAATATACTGACTGGAATGAAGTAGTAATATACTGACTGGAATGTACGGTGTGTCCAAAGCAAAGCTACTTTTATATGGTACAATTCTTGAGTATAAATAATTTTGAAGGTCCCAATATCTATTTATTTTTGGTGCTATACATTTTTGGTACTATAAGCATGATAAAGATATTGAAAAACTGACTTATGTGTTGATGGATGCAGCACGCTCCAGGGAGACAAGAATTTGATGCTAATCAAGTTATAACATAATGTTTAAAAAATACTTGGTCCACTAAAAAAGAAATGATTTTTAATTAAATTGATTACTTAACAATACAAGTTAATTGAAGTTGTTGATGTCAATAAAAGTAGTCCACATGAATGTGTGTAGGGTGCCTCTGCACTTGTGTTTGGCCCCACCTTACTGGACCTGGGTGACAGCATTGGGGTGGGCGTGGCAGTCATGTCGGCCATGTTTGGAGCGCGTGCTTCTGGTGGAGCAGTGGGCAGCATCGTGCTGGGCTATCTGATGGACAAGTGGAGTAAATTCTCTTACTCCATCATCACTCTGGTCCTCGCATCCTGCATCATAAGTGAGTCTACTGAGCATGCTTACACTATGTTTCCATGGAAACAAGCATTCTGTACGTATGTACATAATATGTGAGCGGGTCTGGGAAAAGGGACCTTACGGCGCAAAAATTGAAATTGAGATATAGGCTCCAGAAGTAAGTCATCGGAAAAATTCTTTCTTTCTCCTATTTTTGTTTTTTGCAGAATTAGTTTTAGTGACCCTTACTCTAAGTCTATGCCAAATTTCGCATGTCAAAACGACTTAAAAGACCCCAAGCGTGCCGTGAAAAGACAAGCTACTTTTTATTCTCTCTCATTCTCGAAGTACAATAAACGGGGAATGGGCGGAGTTTCAAACTAGCAGCTAAAAAAAAAAACGGCATAGCTTTGAGACTACTGCATGCACTCTACAGCTTACCTTTGGCTTAAAGTTTACCGCTACAGCGAATAGAGCAGCCAAGGATTCCAACAAGACAGGTCGTGAGACGCTCTGAAAGCTAAAAAGAACTCTACGCAAACTTTGTTAGTCGCCGAAAAAGCGGCTGTACGATTTAATTGCGTATGCGGAGTACGCCGTTAAGTATACGGAAACGTTAATTATACCGGAAGTGGAAATTCAATTTATGTTTTCTCGATTTCTAGTTCAATTGCTTTGCTGAATAGGGCCCAGTTCACCAGTTTCTCTGCGTGTCGAAAGTTTTACCCTCCAGTATTTTAGCACTAAGTTGAGATAAATTGTATCTTTTTATTAGCATAAAAAACTCAATTTTTTTGATTTGCGCCATAAGGTCCCTTTTCCTAGACCCACTCACATATGTATTAAATTCAGGGATAAAATGGATCTTTGATGGACTACACACTTAACCTGCCTATGCGCTAGTTTGCTGGGGTTTTTTTTATTCTAAATAATGTATTTTAATTAATCATGAATACATAGTGTGTTTGTTTCATGTTCATTCAGTCCATACAGTGCATGCCACTCCCACTAGATACATAGTACTGTTAGTGAGAATTCACAATAGACTCCACAAGGTAGTAGACATTACTGATGTGCAGTCTCACAAGGTAGTGGACATTACTGAAGTCCAGTCTCACAAGGTAGTAGACATTACTGATGTGCAGTCTCACAAGGTAGTAGACATTACTGATGTCAAATCTCGCGTCCTGTTTAAATATAATGTTTTTTGAGCACTCGTGGTTGATTGTAAATACAACCTGCCACATATTTCCAAGGTTACTATAACTTATCTGTCCGTTGACTTGTATATTATAACAAACTTCAGGTGTGTATACTCTAATTCGTGCGGTAGTTATAACACAATAGAGTCAAGCGAGTATTAGCTGAATCCTCCATCTCTCAAGTTGTACAGTGCTTCCAGCTTTGAAGTGTAAACATTTTGAAATTTTGACTGTGTTATGGTTTTAGGGAAACTAAAAGCTCTGCAAAGTTCATTTTTTGTATGTAGATGGGGCTGAATGTATCATTTTCAAAAGTTGATGTGTTTAGGCCAGGAAAATAACAATTTTAAACTTGGACCTTTCTCACTCAGCACATATGAAACATGGCCTGTGAAGTTTATTTGAAAAATAAATTGGTGCACTAAATTTATTTCATTGCTCAAAAATTTCAAAATTTATGGCCAAAAATGTAGCAAAAAAGTACCAAAAGTGTTTAGGCCAGTATTCTTATGTTTTTATACTTGGACCTTTCTAGACTAGTCAGAACATAGAGTCATAATTGAAGTTTCATGTGTTCTTTTTTTTGTGTGTGTGAGGTGAAATATTATATTTTGTGGAAAAAAATTGGAAAATTTTAGCTGACTATCAGTTTTTGCAGCAAAAATTTGATGACCTTAGACGACATTTATTCAGATTTTAGCAGTATGCCTGCTACGTAATTGCTACGTAAAAACTTGGCGCAGGCGCACTCAAGTCAATTATTGCCAGGCGGCAAAAAAGTGGGTATCACTTCTTGTTGCGTTTCTTTCTCCCGGGTGAAAGCTAATGTGTTCTAGGGAGCAGTAGCTAGTTCCTGCGCCCCAGCAAGGAAATTAAGTTTCTTGTCATCCATCTAGAGGGCGTACTAAGAGGGGACAAGCAGTACTGCTGTTTAGAACCAGGAGACACCGTCTAAACTAGTAATTCTAGAAGAGCTTGGGTTTTAAACGGAGAGACCTGGGATACCAAGAAAGCTATTATATACAACAAAGACATGATACAAATGTGCCCTCTCTCTGCTGTGAACTTCAGATTGCATTCTGATGGTGGTACAATCTTGAAAGAATTGTATGGGGGAAGCCAACAAAAAAAGTTCAGTAACTTTAACTAATACTTAATATTGCTATAACTGCGTAATTTGGTTACATGTGTAAGGTGGCACACTGATGTGTGAAACATTCATCCGTCCTGATTCCACCTCACTCTGACAGGCACTTTTCAGGCTCTTCTGGAATTCCCCGGCCCTGATGTTGTCATTTTGTCATAATATATTGTCACACATAAACATTATTTTCATCAGCTTCTAGTATGAAGGTGTATTAATAAATCTAGGCGATGGGGACATTTTTTAAAAAAGTGATGTTGCCTTGTATCTGAATATCAACTTATTTGATAAAAATGTGTATATAAATTATGTGTGTTCCTGAAGAATGGCTGGTCAGCATTGGCATAGTGTAGACTGTTGTGGGAGGTAACATCCAGTTCTTTAGTCCTAATATACCAGTGGCATCATCTGCTGACAGCTTCAACAATGAATAAAACTTACTAGGTGACCTTGAGCATCACCAGGAGAGGGTCAGCAGGGCCTGCTACATTATCTTTGCTGGAAAATACTTTTGCCATTAATAGTGTTAGCAATACCAACCAGTAATTTATACTCTCCTCGTTAGCTGTGTAGTTATCGCAGTTGAATAAAACCTTAAGTGTGTGTTCGCAACAATGATCAGTTTTGTTGAATTCTATTTTTCTTTTCTATTTACTTGCCTTAGTACATGAACTGTTGTTGATTACTGCTTTAAAATTTCGTGTATATTAAAAATATGTCATTGTTGTAAGGTCGGCCCCTTATGCACCCACGACCCCTTATGCACCCACGACCCCTTATGCACCCACGCTGGCTGTGGCAAAGTAAAAACTAATGTCAGATCTTTTATTGAGCAGTACACAAGAATAGATTCTCGAGTCTTTCCTGTTGTGCCTGAGGATGCTTATTTGTATCTAGACTCCACCCACCACAACATACCACCGTAAGTGTGGCACGTGCATTTGTAGAAACAGGGCGTAATTTTGAGGTAGATAATGCAGTCAGCTGGAATGGGTAAATGATCTACAAAGAATTGGCTTCAGAACCTTTTCAGTGGCCACACTCTACAGCAATGAAGTCCAACATGGTGGTGGGCTTTTTTTCTTGAGATATGACAGACTTCCAGTCTTTTTTTTATTTTTTTGGTACTGTGTGTGCCTTCTCCCAGCACTTGCTAGCTTGCAGTAATATAGTAGGTCGGGTAAAAGCAGAAGTCCGTGTAACACACTCTAGCAACCATGGCATATTCTGCAGGTATTTTGAGCTAAAAGAGTGTGACGGCACCCTTAACGACAATTCATCCTCATGAGCACTCATACACACACACATATGTACTAATACCCCACGCCCACATACATAGTCTACAGCCCATATACATAGTCTACAGCCCTTACCACAGGATTTTGTTATGGTTTCAGTGCTTGAATAACTATTAAACTTCAAGCATGTGTGTGTGCATCAGGGTTCATTCTTACCACATGTGTATTGATGCAGGATAAGACAGCAGGTGTGTTGTTCTACCCGTAAGTAAACCCACTTCTTACTGTAGTGTAGCAGGTATGATACAATAAGCTGCATATGTTTGTATGTATATATAAAAAAATTTCAATAAAACTGAAAACATTATGTTTTCCGTCTTCCTTAGTTTGCGTTGTTGTTATGGTAGAGCTCCTCATCACACTACAAGTTTCCTCTGTCGAATATAATAACTCAGCTATGACTTCCATGTCCACATACTAGTTAACCTGATGGTCAGCCCACCAGGCTGGAGCATGAACTCATTAAACTACATATCAATTTATCATTTCTGTGATTTTTCTCATATGCATCACATGAAGAGGACTTGGGCAAGAAGTCGAAATATCAGATTAAGTTTTTAATTAAGCATATACATAATATTAGCTGTTAGAACTGACAAAGATTTGCTATTATTATAAAAAAATGTTTGTTCCTCGTGATGTCACGTCAGTAAATTGTTCTGTCTATATCGGTTGTATTTTCTATTGTTCTGTTTTTACATACAGACTCGCGTTGTCAAGTGTAGATATCTCAGAGTAGTTATTGACCTGTAGCTAGTACCACAGTATTTGACTTCCATGTATTCCAGAGAGTTGGTGAAGATAGGCACGGCGGCCTAGTGGCGATGAGTAGCTGTCTGTATTACTAGTTGCCGACTTTATATAATTTTTTTTTATTTTTTTTTCTCTCCAATATATGTCTAAATTTGCGGTGAACGTTTTTTAATTCTAGCAAATATCTAGACTGAGAGTTTAGGTACTAGAGGAAATGGGAGGCAGAGCTTGATGAGGTTGAATACAAGAATGAATCAATAAAGATTTCTCCTCTGTAGAATTGCTGTAAACACATGTTGAACACACTTTCATTTGCCATTACAGCTACGGAATCACTTGAACCAACCAATCAGTTGCATCTGTTATTCCATACACACACTTCCATACTCTTACTTGAGCTATGACTTCATCATGCACATAGCTGTGTGTGTGTGTGTGTGTGTGTGTGTGTGTGCAGTCATTTCATACATCAGTTCTGTTGAGAGACCTGAAATAACTCGGCACAGTGGGCAGGGCTGCATGAACTAGTCTAGGAGAGACATACTCCCATGCCATGAAACTATCCAATTTTATCCTGTCCTTTTTCTTCCCTCATCCTTTTTCCTGCTGGTTTCATTACACTTTCACTTTTCTCTTAAGTTGTATTGGTGTGTGTTTTTATACTATCGACTCCTCCTTTCCCCCATTGCATAAATGCACCCAACCAATCAGAATCAAACTAGCAGTTGACATACTGAATGTGTGGCTATACTCTAAGTAATGGTACAGATATGACCTACTATGGTGCCTGTGCTTAGGCTCAGACATAAGCAGATAATGAGCAAATGAAGCAAGCGAGACACTATGCACAGGTGTCTAATAGTTTATTTCTTTATATACATACGGTATGTGTGAACTTCTTGTCATTAGTACATACTTGGACCGTAGTGACCAAACGTATTGGAGTTCATTTTCTATTCCAATGAGTGGCGGTGGTAAAAGTTAATGAGCTATATGCCCAAAGAGCGCATTGAATTACCACAGCCACTAACTCCAATAGAAATGGAACTCCGTTAGGTTTTCAAGTTTTAACTGCACCCACAAAAGAATTCAAGTCGATAAACCATTCAATTTCTAGGGTGATACGGGTAATGATCGATAAACCAGAGGATTCTCTTAAGTGAAATATGGGACGGGGTCGACCCCCGAACTAACACAAACACGCCTGGGTCAAAGTACAAAAGGGACTTACGTACGTCCAAACATATATAATATATAAACAAATATCCCTGATTTTCAATTGAGTTACCCCTGATAGTGTCTCGTTCGCTTCGCTCGCTAATTAGATTCCTTTATACTGCTTTTCTTGGCAACTACAGCAATGCATGTCTTATATAGGGTTAGCTTCAAACCTGTGCTGTAATTCCTTAGAAATGCATGCTGTTATTTTTTAAAATTATTTTTAAGTCATACAGTTGCAACGAGTGGTCTATGGCATTGAAATTCCTTTACCGTATATACATAATTTAAACACTCGATCATTTATTAGTACCTGGAATGTTAGAAGTTAAAATTAATCACTATACTCGTACTGTAGTTTAACTTGTAACTTAACTAGACAGGCTCGCTCGCCATTAGTGCTAGCACACCACTAGTACATTTAAGTTATATTACAGATATCTTTTGTTAACTTCAAAATTACAAGTTTCTTGTTATAATGTATAATTGAATTATTGTTTGTGCACACACACACGCACATGCACACAGTAACTGGTAACGCTACACTAAAATTCATGGTATTAGATGGATTATCAGTTGTCAAAATATCAATGCAATGCTAGACCAAGTTGAAACCAAGCTGTGTGTGTGTGTGTGTGTGTATGTGTGTGTGTGTGTGTATGTGTGTGTGTGTGTGTAGCAACTGTTCTTGTTCCTGTCTCTGCCAATGTGTACATGCTGGCTGTCTTCATGCTGTGTAATGGCATCGCCATGGGCGCACAGGACAGTGGTGAGTCTAGTGGATGGGAGAAGTTCAATACAATACAACAAGTAGTGTGTGTGCATTGGGGATTATCTAAAGGATTTTCCTAATTTATAATGGATAGGGATTTCTCTTCAAAGTATAGTTTGTATGTGTGTATAAACTGACTATTCCCATTCAGAATTACACCCTAATATAAACCTAATGTACATGGCCCTATGTCGATATCCTGTTAATTTCCCTTCAGAGAATTGCTTCTAGCCCAATACTAATGTCATAATCATTATACTCATTAGTAAACAAGTGTCATGTGCACTTCTGTTAGTTCATGGATTCGGTAAAGTGTGCTCCTTCTAACCATGACCTGACAAATACACTATTTCTGTGAGGTAAAGGGTTGTCCGGTCGAATACTTGCTCTAACTTTTGTTACCAGAAAGAATTGCTCGGGCACATTTTGCATGCATGAATTTGATAGTACATGTACATGTGTGTGTATTGGGAGCAGAGTCCATTACACATACATACATACATACATACATACATACATACGTATAATTACTTTAATTGCTGGAGTTGTGGCATTGCTACTTCACAACCTTTGGTTGCTAGGGATAGGAAATGGTGACATATTCACAACTCTATATACACAGACTGTCATCAGTTGTAGTTGTAAGTCCAAAATGTTGGGAAGATACAGCACATTAGCAATATTATTGGTTCAAGACATACAAACAGATGTGTGCTATTTGCTCTCAGTGATAGTTGTTTTGGTTTGCTGAAGCCCTTCATGGTGGCTGTTATGATCAACTTCATATCTTGTGGACATCACTCTAGAGAATACCACTATATTTATATACACGTGTGCTGAGATTAGTGCCTGATGTGAAGTCAATACACAAGCACGTGAATGTTGCCCCTCCTATTCACCTCTCATACAGTAGCTACTGACTCACCATACACCTTCATACTAATACCTTACGTGCATACCCTGTATCAAGCTGGATATGTATTGGTAAGGTATCATCAGTGGTTGTCATTTGTGCCACCTAGGTTTCATTGATTGGGTCAGTGTCTGGAAGTGTGTGTTAGTTAATGAGGAAGTTGTGAGTTTACATGCATGTGTAGTTTCACTCAACCACTTAGGGAGCAAGAAGTCCTAGAGAGTCTGTGAGACACTTTCTGTTCAAGTGTATATAGCTAATGTTTATAGATTCAGCTTTGATATTCCACAACTATTCATGCATTAACCCTTTCCACGCAGACTTCCGTATAAAAAAGAAAGGACGGCTTAATCTAAAATAGATTTTTTTTAATTCGAAGAACACGGACCTGTTCTCGCCCGCATATATGCGGCTACAGCATTGAAAGGGTTAATACTACACATTATGTGGAATTATCCTATTTTTTAAATTCTGAAAGCAACCATGTATGCAATGAACCCGGATGAATTGTAGCCTATTGGACACTCTACAATGAAGGTTCAAGTGGTAGTTAGATTAGTGGATTGTTGATGACAGAGCCGGTGCTGGCAAACAAGGAAATGATTAACGTGTGATACATAATGTATGGATGATTACATATTTATTTAGCAGGTGTTATTGTATATATTATTTATGAGTATGTGATAACTGAATATTATTGTAATAACAAACGTGGCTGTATGTTCACTGTTTGTATCCATGGCAATGAATAATCAGAATGCTGGTCATGACCCACTCAGTGACCACTGCCATCAATGTTGGGTATCTATCTACCACTTTTATCAAACCACTTCAGTGTTTCCCCAGAAACAGCCATGTTGTAGCTTGCAGACACAGCTATGGAGTACATTCTAGCTAGAAATAGCAGAATGGACACTTAACCTTTTTTTTTCTTCTTTTTTTTTCCTTTCCCTCTTGTGTGTTTTATGAATGCAGTGTCGATAGTTTGGTCAGAATATAATGTAAAGGTAATAAATATGGTGAAAAAATGGAAGTGCTACTCCCATTTTACGGCCATATAGATCCAACTGTGGCTGATGGAAGGCTTAAGAAATGTGGATCTGGTTAGAGCAGTGTGCCTGTCGGAACTTCAGTCAGTCATACTCAATCACAACAAGTCTCATTTATGTAAGAGTTGTTTCGCACTAACACGTGCTTTGGGGGGACCACTGCACTTTCTCTAGCTTGACTCGCAGCTTCCTTTGAAGTTTCATAACTAACAACCTATGCATGTATCCTAGCTGTGGACACTAACCTGCAGTCTTTAGTGTATAGGATTTCATTGCATGATTAGTGGTAGTAGTTTTGTAATGCTTGATAGCTTACAGGTGCACATTGTACTCTGCACCTTTCTTTGATATGTAGAGTTCTTTTTCTTTTCTCCATGAATTTGTAGTGCACCAAAACCTTTGTTTGTGGTAACAACGAGATTGTCTGTCTTTGATGTTTGTTTGTTTTCCCTTGTTTTCTGAGATGCATTGTGTACAACACATATTGATTACTGTAGGCACTCAGAATAGTTGCACTAGTTTACAGCACAACTGAATGAGTTTATTGAGATGAGATGGTGTCACTACCACTGAGGATTGATGTGTGTGTGGTGTGTCTGTATGTTTGTGTGTGTGTGTGAGGAAATACACGCCTCAGACAGCCCAGCAATCAGGCCAACCTTATTACTATACTTCCTATTTTGCTTTGATATTCAAACTTTTGTTCACGTGTCGAGGCAAATTATACAACGTGCGCTAGTTAATTAGCAGCTGTGAGTAAGGAGTAGGTGTTGAATGAGACTACACACATTGGCCAGTAACTGACGTCAAAGATTGAAACAATGTAGCCAAGTCCACCTTTGATTCTAATGGCCTAAAATTGTTTAACTGTTTAAACTATTCGTGTTTTGTTTATACGTATTTCTCACACCATTTATATCGTAGTCTGTGAATCACACTGTATACCACTTGCTGTAGTCTGTGAATCACACTGTATACCACTTGCTGTAGTCCGTGAATCACACTGTATACCACTTGCTGTAGTCTGTGAATCACACTGTATACCACTTGCTGTAGTCTGTGAATCACACTGTATACCACTTGCTGTAGTCCGTGAATCACACTGTATACCACTTGCTGTAGTCCGTGAATCACACTGTATACCACTTGCTGTAGTCTGTGAATCGTGAATCACACTGTATACCACTTGCTGTAGTCCGTGAATCACACTGTATACCACTTGCTGTAGTCTGTGAATCACACTGTATACCACTTGCTGTAGTCTGTGAATCATACTGTATACCACTTGCTGTAGTCCGTGAATCACACTGTATACCACTTGCTGTAGTCTGTGAATCATACTGTATACCACTTGCTGTAGTCCGTGAATCACACTGTATACCACTTGCTGTAGTCTGTGTGAAGTCTGTGAATCATACTGTATACCACTTGCTGTAGTCCGTGAATCACACTGTATACCACTTGCTGTAGTCCGTGAATCACACTGTATACCACTTGCTGTAGTCCGTGAATCACACTGTATACCACTTGCTGTAGTCCGTGAATCACACTGTATACCACTTGCTGTAGTCCGTGAATCACACTGTATACCACTTGCTGTAGTCCGTGAATCACACTGTATACCACTTGCTGTAGTCCGTGAATCACACTGTATACCACTTGCTGTAGTCCGTGAATCACACTGTATACCACTTGCTGTCCGTGAATCACACTGTATACCACTTGCTGTAGTCCGTGAATCACACTGTGAATACCACTTGCTGTAGTCCGTGAATCACACTGTATACCACTTGCTGTAGTCCGTGAATCACACTGTATACCACTTGCTGTAGTCCGTGAATCACACTGTATACCACTTGCTGTAGTCCGTGAATCATACTGTATACCACTTGCTGTAGTCCGTGAATCACACTGTATACCACTTGCTGTAGTCCGTGAATCACACTGTATACCACTTGCTGTAGTCCGTGAATCACACTGTGTACCACTTGCTGTATTCTGTGAATCACACTGTATACCACTTGCTGTAGTCCGTGAATCACACTGTATACCACTTGCTGTAGTCCGTGAATCACACTGTATACCACTTGCTGTAGTCCGTGAATCATACTGTATACCACTTGCTGTAGTCCGTGAATCACACTGTATACCACTTGCTGTAGTCCGTGAATCACACTGTATACCACTTGCTGTAGTCCGTGAATCACACTGTGTACCACTTGCTGTATTCCGTGAATCACACTGTATACCACTTGCTGTAGTCCGTGAATCACACTGTATACCACTTGCTGTAGTCCGTGAATCACACTGTATACCACTTGCTGTAGTCCGTGAATCACACTGTATACCACTTGCTGTAGTCCGTGAATCACACTGTGTACCACTTGCTGTATTCCGTGAATCACACTGTATACCACTTGCTGTATTCCGTGAATCACACTGTATACCACTTGCTGTAGTCCGTGAATCACACTGTATACCACTTGCTGTTAAGTTATATTCACGTATTCCAACATTACTTGTGCATTCATTACGTGATTTTATTATCAATTCTTCGCACACTTCATGTATCACATTCACCTTGTTTTTTTATAATTTTGTTTCCATAGCGACCCACGCTTTGCTCATGAGGCTGTGGAAAGACAAGTCTGGTCCATGCATGCAAATCCTCCATTTTGCCTACGCCTTCGGGGCCTTCATCGCACCTCTGGTTGCCAAGCAATTCATCAGCGGAGACCCTTCAGACTCCACTGACACCTCAAACCCACTTCCTCTGACCACACCCACTTCAATCATTAGTAACGACACCTTACCGGACAGTGCGGAATCCTTCAAGTTTAAGTATGCATATTGGATTCTCTCGTTGACCTATGTACCCACACTCACTACTTATGCCTACTTTTCAGTAAAATTTGACTTCCTTAAAAAACGCAGTAGCACAGCAGAGGCAGCGCTATCTAAGGATAAAGATGACACAAGCCAAGTGGAGTACATCAGAAGAAGAGGAAAGAAGAGCAAGGATATAACAATGGAAGATTTCTCAGAAGAAACATGTAAAGGCTCAGAGATTTCTAAGAATCATTCTGACGACGAGTCTTCTTCAGAGAAAGAAGAGTTAATTTTTGTAAAGAAATCTTCAAGTGAGACTAAAGTGTCTCCTGATGAAATGGAGAAGAATATTCTCTCCTCAAAAGCTGCTCTGTTGAACAGATACAAATATGCCATCCTGTTGCTCCTGGCGACCTTCTTGTTAGTATATGTAGGCCTTGAAGTGGCGTATGGCAGTCTCATATTCACAGCCACTGTTCTGGGCCCACTCAGATTCAGCAAGCACCAAGCCTCTCTCGTGCAGGCTGTGTTTTGGGGTCTGTTTGCGTTTGGTCGCCTCTTTTCCATTGTCCTGGTGATGCTCAAGGTTCGTTCATCCATTATGATATCCATGAATCTCGCCGGGAGTTTGGTGGCATCTGTGATCATGGTTGCCTTCATACACAACTCCACGGCTATATGGATAGCATCCATCGTCCTTGGAGCTAGCTACTCCTCTATCTATCCCACTGCCATGACCTGGATGAGTGAGAATGTGGAGGCCACAGGCCTAGCCACCGCCATACTGATAACAGGAGGCGTTCTTGGTGACATAACCTTACCAGCTGTTGTGGGGGCGGTGATCGCTACAGTGTCCCCGGATATGTTGTTTTATCTTACGTTTGTGGGCGTGGTTATTTCTGGAACGGTCGCTGCAGGCATGTTTTGGACGGCTCATAAGAAGCGGAAGTATGACATGCACGGTAGCCCTGCCAAGTCTAAGATGCTGCAAGTGTCCAATGGCTACTCCAGCAAAGAGGAGAAGGTGAAGTTGATGGAGGTGACAGAACAGTCTGATGAGGAAGAGGAAGAAAGAGAAGGAGCTCTATGATTGGACAGACACTGAAAGTCAGCCATTACTCATCAGTTATTTTTTATGTGTTTTTTTTTTTGTATGTGTGTATTTAATTCACCAATTTGACATAGGTATGAATTTTTAAGTGAAGTATTTTAAAAATGTATTTATCTCAGTCAGGATGTGCTCATAAAGTAGCTGTGGATGGAATGGGTATAGGGTTCTGATAATGACAATTCCAACTTATGTAATGAAGTTGCAAATGACAGACACTTCCTCAATGCCATTAACCCTCAGATGTGCAGCTTCAGGGTCATTATACTGACTAACTCAACTGGGATAAATACAAGTGTTATCTACTACTTCCTCATCCCGTGAAGTGTGATCATAAGTATGGATATTGGGTTGCAAGTAAATACAGTTTGGTTTTATGTCGAAATAAATACAGGGGCTAGAGTATAAAGTCTGGCTTAGTATATACACAGTATCTTGATAGGGACATGGTTAGTATCACTCAGCACTGATATTACAATGCAGGTTAATTAGTAACTACTAATGAGATTATATTGTATTGTATCATTATCTGCCATTAGTTTTGTAGTATTTTCACATGACCCCTATTTCAATTTTGAGTTGTGTAGTTCAAATTGTAATGGGAATATTAATTAACTCTTGTGTATTTTCAATTTGTGTCATAATTAGCCACACATGCTCTGCTAATGAGGCTGTGGAGAAACAACTCCGGTCCCTGCATGCAAGTCCTCCATTTCACATTTGCATTTGGTGCCTTCATTGCACCTCTCATTGCCAAGGACTTCATCAGTGAAGATACACCTAGCGTCAATACCAACTCCACCCGCTTTACTTCAGCTGCACCTTTTTTTGAGACAGAGGCAACGATAGCCAATCACACCATACCAGTTGTTGACCACTCCCCAAGATTCAAGTTGGCCTACTGGATTGTGTCTGCAATTTTCCTACCCACGCTGGCAGCATTCCTTTACTTTGCCGCCAAATACGACTTCCTGGAAGGAGGAAGCCTAAACCAGCCCAACGTTGTGAAAGTTCCATCTAATGAGGACTCTGTAGTGACAAAGGAGGAGAGTGTTCGATATTCAAAGAAAAAAATGAAGACCGAACTGGAAGACACTGCCAAAGAGACTGTTGCTGGTGCACCTTTGGGTGATGATCTGTCTGCTTCTGGTGAGGAGTCATCGTATGAAAAAGAAGAAGTAATATTCACAAGGAATTCTTTAGGAAAGACTAAAGTGTCTCAAGAAGAACTGGAGAGGAACATTCTGTCCACTAAAGCAGCTCTATTGACCAGATACAGATATACAATATTATTACTCCTGGCAGCCTTCATGTTCGTGTACGTGGGACTCGAGGTGGCATACGGCAATCTTATATTCACTGCAACTGTGGTGGGCAGGCTGAAGTTCAGCAAGCACCAAGCCTCTCTCCTCCAGGCTGTATTCTGGGGTCTATTTACCTTTGGTCGGCTAATTTCAATCCTCCTAGTTGTGTTCAAAGTTCGTTCATCGATTATGATCTCGATGAACCTGTTTGGAAGCTTTGTGGCGGCCATAATCATGGTTGCCTTTGTTCACAAAGCCTCAGCTATATGGGTAGCATCCATAGTCCTTGGAGCTAGCTATTCATCGATATTTCCGACTACCATGACGTGGATGAGTGAGACCGTTGAAGCCACGGGAGTAGCCACAGCCATCTTAATTGCCGGCGGTATCCTTGGTAACATTGTTTTATCAGTGCTTGTGGGATTCAGTATTGCAGCAGTGTCTCCAGACATGCTGTTCTACTTGACGCTAGTGGGTGTGGTTATTTCCGGAGCCATTGCTGGAGGCATGTTTTGGACATCTCATATACAGAGACAGTATGACAAACAGAAAAGCCCCGTCAAGCCCAATACTCTGAAAGTGTCCAATTCTTCCAGCAAGGAGGAGGAGGTGATGTTGATGGAAGTGAGAGATCAATCTGACGATGAAGACGATGAATGAGAATGAAGATTACGACTGACTGGTCATATATCATTATTGCAACATGAAACCCATTATTCAATCCTCATCTTTTTATAGAAATTTAAGATTAAAAATTGAACTCAAATTTTTTTTGTTCTTCGAAGTTTATGAAAGGGTTGCCCTCACCTGAATAGGGAATTTAACATTGTATGAATTAAATCATGTGATTTTACTAAAACTGGAGTTAATTTTAGTTAGACGAAAAATATTTTAGTTATCTAAAACTAAATCTCACAAGGTAGCTATATCAATAACTAAAACTAGTAGTCAATCATTCATGCCAATATAATCAAGAATAGCTACAATCACTAGCTTACTTTTATGAGGTTTAAATCAGTAATTCCATGTAATCTCACACTTATGGAACAGAATAACAGGAAGTATTAAATCTGTACTAAAATTAAAATATGAAATTTAGACTAACCATAACTAAGGTAAGACTAAAATGCGATATTTTTGGAATACAGTAATTAACTACAACTAAAATGTGGAAGTTGTGTAGATTTGCATCGCTATAGGAAGTCTGGCTGGTGTAGATGTTGGTAAATATAATAATGGCTAAGAAAAGATAAGTACAAAAATTAAAGGAATAACGGCAAAATACAAAAAGGTGAGAAAATGATGTTCCTAGCTGAGAAGAAAGAAAAGACTAGGACTTTTATCTGACTTCAAAAAAGATAATTTCTCCACTGTTTTACTTCGTGTTTCTTCTTTTTTACATGTTCACCACTATGTATTACTGAGGCCATATCTTCCAATAGTGTGATATATTAGCAACAACCAGTATTATAAGCACACACATTGTGTGTAATTATATAATAGCTATTTATGTTTGTAAATTTTGCACAAACTTTCCTTTAGAGGTATAAATAATGTCACTTTTAATATAATGTAATATACATAGCACATTAAAATAGGTTTATAATTTTAAACTTGTTTGTACAAATTGGCTAAAAGTATGGCAATGCCATTTATAGTTCAAAGCCTGCTTTTGATTCACTTGTACAGTCTACTATAACCTGATAAGTTCTAAAGGCACTTGTAGTAAAGTGTTAATGCACATGCAGGAACTTAAGGCCAATAAAAGGCAAGTAAAACAATGCAATACGGTCACATGAATAGAGCTAGTAGAATTGAATAGTATCAACAGAAAATGGAAGGATTTATTTTGAGAGAAGCTACAGAATCGGATTATGCAAGAATTGTGGAACTTAGCGTTGATGCCATTTCAAAGACTTGCCATTCTTTGTATTCGAAAAAAGAGATTGACATCTGGATTAAGGCACAGACATTCCAAAAATTTGCCAGATATGGAAATCAGGGAGATTTTTTAGTCTTGGAAGATGATCAGAGTAAAATAATTGCAGCTGCCTGCATCTCAACTGTGACTAGATATAACTTTTCAAGCAATGTGGATCATGAAATATACACCCTGTATGTCTCTTCAGAATATACTCGTAAAGGAGTGGGTCAATATCTATACAATGAAATTGAGAATAGACTTGTGCTTAAGAAAGCAACGGGAATAGGTGTGGTCTCCTCTTCTTATGCTGTCCCATTTTACAAGAAGTTAGGCTTCACGCATACTGGAACCACGAGAAGTTTAATCACAAACATTACATGTTCGATTATGGAGAGAGTGTTGTAGATTTAAGCTTCATAGAAACGTAGACAGATCTCATGGTTTATTATTACATAGTTAATTCATTTAGTCATTATATTAAATAGCTAGTGTATTCACTTGGTCTCAGTTATAACTATTATTCAATTATTCATTCAAGCATATTAATAGTTGGTTTTAGTCCGGTAATAGGTTTTCTTGTTTGCTTCATGGCGATGCAAATGTAACTATACCTGCACGTCATTTAGCTTGTTCAGAAACAGCTAAGTTGCTCTAGTTGCATCATTTTAGCAGGAAACTTAGTGTTGTGGAACATATGTACCACTCTCCATAATAAGAAATGGAGCATTAGAGAATGTAATCTTTATTATACATTCCGCATAGATCAGCAGTGTTATCATACAGAGGCTCTAAGACTAGATCCTACCATATTCACAGCATTTCATAAAGAAAAAAGATCTATCTACCATATTCACTCAAAATTAAATCTGTTCTCTTCATAGTTGGTTAAATATTAATTGCATAATACAATGAGCATTATTTATCATAAAGCAAGAACATGCCGGGATAATTATGGACTCTAATTTAAAAGTAATTTCGTAACTAAAACTATGCCTGTATAGCCTGCAGAGGTATAGGAAGGTTTTTCTGTATGGATGGACTTCAAGGGCATTTGTGTAGTGTGGTTTGCTGGTTTTTACACGAGAAATCACATTTTTAAGTAGCTAGTGCCAAAAGATTATGGGGGCACCATCCCCCCCAGAGCCCCCCGCCCCCCCCCCCCACTTCCTACGCCACTATTTTAACTTGTCATCTCTATTACAGATGATCTGATCATCTGAGTCTCTAAGGGAGTTGAAGGTTACAAATAGTAAATCTAAAACAAGTATTGAAAATGTTATTTTCAATACTTTTTAGACTGGATCACAGCTATCACAACTAAAGCTATACTACTGTCAGATACATCCTGTCAGATACATCCTGTCAGATACATCCTGTCAGATACATCCTGTCAGATACATCCTGTCAGATACATCCTGTCAGATACATCCTGTCAGATACATCCTGTCAGACACATCCTGCCAGTTCTAATGTATTCATCGCTTTTGAATTTTTTTATCAATTCGCAAGTTCTTTGCTGGCCAATATATTCTATTTCTAAATAAAATATTCAGCTCATGAACTAGATCAGACTTGTCTCTTCTTACTCTTCTTATCTTTAACTACAAACAATGAACATAAAAAAACCTCACCTAATACAGCTAGCTATGCACTAACTGCATGAAGATGGTATAGATTTTGCAGTATGGTACTAATTACACATGGTCAATAAAAGTGGGCTATTACTATAAAATAGGTCGTGAAGGTATCAATAATACCACGCAAGTATAATTAAATGCATAGCTATAAAACCCACTACCACTACTAGCGGCCGGCATATTGAAGATTTGTCCCCATTATAGCACATAGCCTGCCTTTGTTACTGTTGATGAATACTATGTGAATACTTAATTACTTGCTACATTAACTATAAAACTCATTCTTCATCAAAACATGAACTAGTGGAATTATTTCTTATTATTGCAATTAGCTACAGTGATACCAGTCAATAGTCATAGTGTCACGAAAAGAAATTTTTTCTATCAGTTACACATAATGAAGGTGTTTACTATATTACAGTGAATTATAATCAATCAATGTTTCCCAAGAATCAGTCGGTATAAACATAATAATCTAGGACTCGGTTATTACAGAAATTGCCCTACATTGTGTTCTTGTTGGTTTATCATGAGCAGCACTGTCTCCATAACGATCAAGCTAATAGTAATTCTGGCATCCTTCAATGTGCAGGGTGAGTGAAAACAGAAAGTGTCAGTAATGATACTTAACTATTGGAGGCTTTGTTTGTAGTTAATACCTCAAAATTGTAATGCATAACACCATAGTGATTTTTATGTATTTATATAGAGATCATTGCATATTGTAAGAAAACTGAATTACATTAAATAATTATCTAAGCACTAGTTTTAGTAACAATTCGACAATTCCAAATATATTTCCTATTGCTTTAAAACAGTACGGATTTTGAAGTGCTTGGCTGTCACTGGGATTCAAACCAGGACCACATGGTAGCTAAACGGTACAAACTATATCATAGCTGTTAGCTTTGAACTATGAAGGAGTGGAACGGGAGTTATAACTACTAACCAATGATGTCAGAAAAGCATACAACAGGTGACAGCCAAACATTTATTGAACTCTGCATTGTTAAACAAAAGCCTGTGAAACAAAACAGAGAAACTACATGTACTGAGTAAAAAAGGCTGAAGAAGAAATTGTGAATTTCCAGTATATATTGTACAACTGCATGGGATGTGGGTTTGAAATGGCATAGCTAAGGATTTTGTGGAATTAGCCTAGCCAATGGAGGACTATTAGAGACAGCAGATTAATGGTAGAAGAAATGTAAATTAAAATATAGATGCAGCTAGTATAAGCTACTTGTATTTTGTTTTTAGTCATGGTAATAGGGACTCCTACAATAAAATCTTCAATTGCACCTCTGTCAGGTGGGCTCTGTCCTGGGACAGTGACCTTCTCCTGTGACTCACTGGAAACTGGTAGTCCCATTTTGGAATGGTACATAAACAATACTCGTATTGTCAGATATGAGTTTCATCCGAGTCACACGTTTCCTCGTGCTATGAGTGCAGCAGTAGCAGAGCTGATGGTACAGATAACTCAAGCAAATATTACAAATATGAAATATAATTATATAAATTTCACCCTATCAGCCAATTTGAAGGATTTAATCCGTTACCAAGAACTGTTTGTGACTTGTGGGAATATCGCTGCAAGAAGTAACTCTATACTAATTGGAGCATACAATATTAGAGGTAAAATAGTTATGGAGTGATGATATTAATGTAATGTGAAACGTTTCTAAAGTAAGTTACTGCAAGAAGTCACATGAATTAACCAAGGTTGATGCTATTAGAATATATATAATATAAAGTACTTATTACATGAGTCAGAGTGTGATATGGTGAAATATTTCACTAGCAGGCTAATTTATTTTCATGAGCCAAAGGGAGTGAAAATAAAGCCTGAGAGTGAAATATCTAGCCATACCACTCTGCCAGAGTGTAATAAGTGGTTTATTCCACACTAGATATCTTCAATGAAGTAGTTTTTTGGTAAATCAAGGTGTAAAGTTGGCTGAAAACTCACCAGGGGCTCCCCACAACCCCAGCTGGTATTATAGCAGCTGCTCTAACAGGCCTGGCTGTACCCAAGTTTTCTGGGTTTTTACAGCTATGTACCTTTACTCTAGTGGAGCCTACCCAGCAGCTGGGGGTTGTGGGGAGCCCATAGTGAGTTTTCTCCCACTTTACACAGTGGGTTACCAAAAAGCTACTCCTGTGAAGATATCTAGTGTGGAATAAACCTAGTCAGAGTGATATGGCTAGATATTTCACTCTCAGGCTTTATTTTCACTCTCCTCTGCCTCTTGAAAATAAATTAGCCTGCTTGTGAAATATTTCGCCATATCACACTCTGACTCATGTAATATAAGTATTATTTATTCCAGCTAGATATCTTCACAAAGATATTTTTAGGTGCCCCATGAGATATCTCAGGATATCTCATGGTGTTATCTCATGGCTGTAAGCTCATTACCAGTGTAGTTATAGTAACTGGCCTGGCCAGCCTGGCTACAAGTTTTCTGGGTTTTTATAGCTACCTTTACTCTATTGGAGCCTACCCAGCCAGGGAGCAGCTGCTATAATATCAGCTGGGGTATAGTTAGTGGGGAGCCCCTAGTGAGTTTCGCTAACTTTACACATGAGTTACCAACAAAACTACTTCAGTGAAGATATCTAGTGTGGAATAAACCACTTATTACACTAGTCAGAGTGATATGGCTAGATATTTCACTCTCAGGCTATATTTTCACTCACCTTTGGCTCATGAAAATAAATTAGCCTGCTAGTGAAATATTTCACCATATCACACTCTGACCCATGTAATAAGTACTATATATATAATATATTTATATATACACTATTCTGAATTATTATTTGTTATTTTGAAACTTCCACCATTTTTTAATACACATTAGCTGGCAACATAAGCAAAGTATATTATATTATATTGTATTTCCTTTGATAAAATCGAATTATTCAACTGAGTTTACCCTATTAGTAAATTGAAACAGTTGGCATTTCACACTTGCTGATACACAAGTTTAAACAACCCTAGCTACTTTCACTATAGCTATTAAATTTGAAATACATGCAGCACTAATAACGTATCTGTGTATCATCATTACATACAAGATCACATCATCTTCATATAATAATTGCTATAAGTTCCCCTTTACTATGTGTAAAGATACAAAAAGAGAAGAAATACAGCATGAAATTACAGTTGTGGCAAACTACGGAGATAACAAAGGTCTAACAAAATTTGTAGCAAATTGGTTTGATCAGGTAAGTGGTCCTCACTTGAGTATACAACTATATTGCATTAGAACATTGTTTGAGAATGTTGTTTATTTTATGGCTAAAGTTCTTCTACAATTGTCTACTTGAAATTATTAATTTAATAAATGGATCAATTTTTTTTTGTAGCTTTGATTAAAAAAAAATTCATGGCAAATTCAATTGAACAGTCAATTTTCTTCTTATCTAACTATTATACTTTCCTGCATTGAATAATATTATGTTCTGTTAATTATATAATAATGAACAGGTTCCAGAATGTTCCTGTCGTATTCCTACTCAGTATTCCGTTATTATTTCTAATGATGATGAAGTTTTATGGAGAACACAATTGACTAGTAGTGAGTGTATGACTAATGAATGCTCAGTATATTTCACTCCTGAACACCACTGGAATGTCAGGTGGTATGAGCTGACAGTAATGGCTACCTGTGACACAGCTACTACTACTAGTTCTCTCACAATATCTGGTCAGATAGGTGAGAAAGATGGTAGAATTAAAGTAATATAAAGTGATTGTGTCCACAAAACTTGACTTACACAAGACAAATACAAAATTTGGTGGCATTTGCTGACTGATCATCAAGCACACTTTAAATTTTCTAAAGCAATAATGGCTATTACTATGTATAAACAATATGGTGTAGAATTTAGCAACATGTAAATAATTTAGGTAACAATTATATTAAAATCAGAATTATTAATTGAATACAGTAGTATTTTGTAACTTTTGATTTTTTTCCTAAATGTATAGCATATTATATGTTATTATATATATAACAATAGCTAATACCTGTATGTTTGTACCAGGTCAATATTTTGTTGATGTCAGCAGAAACAGAGATCACAGTTTGTTAGTATCATGTGGCATAGAGGTGGACACAAACTGCTTAGTCAGCTATAATTACACCACAAACTCATCTCTGACCACAATCATAGCTCCAGGCCATGAATACACCTTCAATCTGGATCAAACTCTTCTCAGGAAGGACTACTTGTTTGAAATAACAGTGTCCGTGAATTCCTCTAAGTATTTGTGGAGATTTCTCCATTCCGGTAAGTCTCCAAAGTAAACACACTTACAACTGTTGGCATGGTGATGAACTTGTAACTTACACCTCAACTCATTTACATGATTAAGACAAAATTATTACTAACGATATTAATAAAACCTCAAGCAATATGAACTTATAAATTAACTGGCAGCAATCTACCCTGTGTGCAGCTTGAATAATAGGAGTGAGTTATTTTAGCAGTGGAGCTGCAAACTGAATTTATTACTATTAATACACTGTTAGTGACTGGAGGTTGTTATTTTTAATCATTTTATTGCTTATTCTTTCCACAGTTTATCCAGAAAGTAAGAAAAGAGTGTTAAATGAAGAACAAATATCTGTAGCTCTCATGGCCACAGCCAGCGTTATTGCCTTTTCGGCCATATTTGGAGTTGTTTTCTATTACGCAATGAGACAATTCAGAAAGAAGAAGGAAGTTGGTAGAAAATTTTCATTAAAAATAAGTGCAAGTAAATGTAGTAAGTTATATTAAATTGGCTATGGTAAGTATAATTGATGATGATTAAATTTTGCAGGAAAGAGTTTTCTTTCTAGCTGCAGCATTATCAGAATGGAAACAAACAAACTGTATGGAATGCATTTAGGAAAGAGAGCAGAAACTAATGAGGAGTCTATACAAATGAATAGCAATGTGATGTATGGTATTTCATCTAAGACAGAAAAATGAAGTAAAATTATGTTATTGTGTATTTGATGAAATACTTTGCTATGCAATTTTTACATGCATGCAGCATAGTTAGCTATGTGAGGAAAATGGGCAATGATAATATAGAATGGTTCTATTCATCAGATACTATTGTATCACTGAATCACTAAATCCACTGAATATTTGCTGAATATCAAAGTTGTAAATAATATAATATTGATGGCTATACTGTAGTGAAGTTTAAAATAAGGATTATATTGAACTATGATCTATTATCACAGTACGCCATGTATCACAGCCATCCATCAGTGCATCATGACTGCCATAATGACTATTGTCTCTATGAGTAGCTATGGTAGCTATTGACTCTATTAGGAACTGTGACCTTGGCAGCCTAATTTAATGTGATTCTCTTAATTTTTTTTTGTAAAAACAATAAAGTTTAGTTTTCTCATTACAGAAACAAGAGTAGATTTTATACTAATAATTATATTAAAAATAAAGAGTTAGTTACTCCAACATAGAAAACTAAAAAAAATCAAGACTTTTATGATATTTCATTATAGCTAATACTAGTACAACAATCTATCACTAATAGAATGGGAAGGCTAGCGTGTCTGCATGATATTTTTGTAACGGCATATGGCTGGTTCTTAGATATGGAAAGGTATTACTCTAAAATGTGTATGTGTGCGTGTGATTGTTATGGTTGTTGTTTTGTTTATCACAAGTTTCAATTAATGCAAATGGTGAATATTTAAATAAAGTAATGGTTACTTAAAGCACAAAACAACGTATAAAACTATACATATCACAAGGTGTTTTAAATAAACAACAAAATGCAAAACACCAATTCTGACAACTAGTTCTCATAAACTCTTTCCTCGTTGTGACTTGTATTAGTAGCAACCCCATACACCACATTAGTATTCAACTGCACTGACTCCTCTTCACCAGACAGCTTTGGAGAATCTTCATACACATGGTATTTTTCCATCACAGGCTTGTCACTTTTGCAAGAGATAGATAGTTTCACTTCTACAACAATCAAATGCATAATAGAATCTAAATCTAGAGTTGCTTCATTCACGACTTAATAAATATTTTAATACCTTTCTTGATTCTGAAGTATTTTAGAGAGAAGTATAACAATGGCAGCATTATCAGGATACTAGTTATGCCAATGACCACTGGAATTAATATTGACATAGTTACTGAGTGGCATCTCAAATTATCTAAACAGGAAAAAGTAATTCATTGTCATATTCTGTAAAAAAATTGCCTCGTGTATTGGATTCAAAATGTGTCTCACATTTCAGTTATTCTCTGCTGAAATAATGATTATAATAAAATAATAATAACAGTAATAATAATAATGGTAATAATAATGAGAATAATAATAATAATGATAATAATAATAATAATAATGATAATAATAATAATAATAATAATAATAATAATAATAATAATAATAATAATAATAATAGTAGTAGCAGTGATTCCCTATTTATAAACATATACATGTATATTGCATTAAACAGTATTCATGCCTGTGGGGTAGGATCACTCTGCCACCAGGGAGGTTGAGCGCGGAGCAAACTAATGGAAGTATGTGAGATATACTTAAAGACTAATTGCCAGAAGCCCCCCAGGTTGGCAGTACTAGACAGGCCGTAGAGCGGATATCGAGCTTCTTATGTCACTAGTAATCTCTGTCTCAATAGCAACTCTTATACTCAGACTAAAAATCTCACCAGAACTGTGCTCAGCCAGGGTTTAAATAATTGATCTGGTGTGTGTGTGGTGTGCTCAGCCAGGGTTTAAATAACTGATCTGGTGTGTATGTGGTGTGCTCAGCCAGGGTTTAAATAACTGATCTGGTGAGTGTGTGGTGTGCTCAGCCAGGGTTTAAATAACTGAGCTGGTGTGTGTGTGGTATGACATAAAGACTAGCATGAAAAGACTACAACATTATGAATGAAAGTGTTAATTATTTAGTTGTTTCAATCCTTCGGGATTTCTCAGGGCTACTCTATTGTTCATTGAAGGTGTAAGGCTCCTCACTGTTTCCACAATGCCCAACAATTATCTTGCTGTTTCATATTCTGTTTATAAAATCCTCATGAAGCATTCAACCTCATGAAGCCCTGTTGAGGACTTCAGCAAGAAGTTGAATTGTCATGCTATCTTTTATTACTGTTAAAACGGAGAAATCGCTACAGCCATTTCTTTTTTTATTAAAATAAGAATTTTATTTTGGCAAAATAATAAGCAATGGTCATTAGGATCGTAACTGCATTGGATATTCGTAGTAATTAGTCCAGGCTAGAAACCCAGATTTTTGGGCCAACCTTTGTTTTTCAATATAAAGTAATTTTTTGAAATGTTTTAAATCAATTTGTACCTGCTGAATCCAAATCTGATGGGTGCCAGTTGCAAAACCTTGAGCGTTTTTCAATAATTAGAATTAAAAAAGGCCCCTTGAATTTTTATAATTTTCAACAAAATAGCTATAAAGCAAATCATCACATCTACCATTCACTCTGGTATTAGCTATAAATGGACCCTAGTAGCTCCTAAATGAAAATTCAGTTTTTCCTTATATGGCAATTGATGACATCATCCAGTGCTTGTGCATGCTTGTGCATGCTTGTGCCTGCACAAGCAGGCATTACACTTTGTGTTCAGCTTCATGCAAGGACTGAAAGGTTAGTGACCTATTGTAATCAAGTACCAACGCTTGTCTTCTTAGCTAGCAGAGAAATCTCGCTGGATAGAGCAGCATTTGAAGATATGTCTTTCTTGAGACAAGTTACAGGTGACTCTCCATGTCCAGAGTACAGTGGTTTCAATACAAAACATGCACGAGAAAGTGGTCAGCAACCAGGGCATAAAACAGGAATTGTATATACCCCGTTTTTGGACATGGTCCAGCTGAGCCTGACACGATGAAGACAGCTATGGTTGAGGCTCAGCGTCTAACATTACTCACAGGACAGGAGTGGACAATTTTTACTAATGACCAGCCGTTATATCAGGTGGCTGTTAACATAACTTGGGTGGACCAAAGTATGTTCTCCATGTTTGTTCCCCATCTTGGTGGCATGCACATCGACATGATGATGAGTTTTGTTGGAGCTGTTGGTGCCTTGATGCGAGGAAGTGGACTCGAAGACATTTTGAAGTCCACTTTTGCTGGAGTGCCTAAACTTCTGTCTGGAAAGAAGTTCCCCAAAATGTCAGAGCACTACGTATTGTCACTGAGGAACTCTTGAGACCAATACTTGACAATCAAGAGTTACACTCAACAAAGGATCTCACAAAGTATCTGGCCACTCCATTTGTGGGCTGTGGAAGATATGTTACCATATTTCTTTGCATCTAGTCATGTCAACTATGCGCGATACGGTCTATACTACCTTCGATCTATGCAGCGTCTTCATCCAACATTGCTTAAGAAGTTCATGGCTGGTGAGCACGTCATGCATCATCAGAGTGGCTTTTGGAATGGTATTTGGTCAGATCTCTTTATTGAGACTACCTACATGAAATATGGTCATGGGCCAGCAGGCATTGTTGGCTCCACATTGAATGAGTCTACTCTGGCCATTTGGGCTCTTTCCCACAGCACTTGTGCTCAGCTGATGAATGACCTTGAAGTAATGAAAGATGGAAAAGAACAGAACATTGTGACTTCTCACAAAGAGGAACGGCAAACACGCATCAAAGCCGATGCTGCAGATTGAATGAGAATACGTGAGGCAATATCAACATGCATTGATGTATTTGAAAATGACAAGCATCCAGGCAAGGGTCTTGTTGACATATTTTCTGGAAGAATTGTTGATGAGGCAACAGTGAATGTTCATAATTCTCTCCAAATAGGAACCAGTCAGTGGTTGGAATATGAGAGACAGTGGCCTGCTGGGTTTCACAAAAAATTTACCAAAAAAGTAAAGACCATGGCAGCAGCTACAAAACAGACTACCACACTTGGCAAGGATACACTGTGGATACTGAATTCATTTATGCACGTGTCATTGGAATTATGGCATCATCAAGAGAAACCATTTCTATCGCAACTTTATTCTCTCATGAATTGGCTCCACACCCAACAGCTCTCTTTGATGACAGTGGCGAAATGAGAAAGACCAGCAAGTCTGTGCTAAAGACAAAGCTTCAGGTATTGTGTGGAATGCGCAATCGTCAACTTCCCAAGGTGGTGATTCTGGATGCTTGTGCTTTGCTTTGGACAGTTCCTTGGCCAGCTTTACCGGCAAAGGTGTCTGCCTTTGTCAATGCAGCAGTGAGCAGTATCATGGAAAGAGTGGGAACAACATAAATTTTACATGTAGTTTTTGACAGATACTACAACGCGAGTATAAAGTCAGGGTGCCGAACAACACGCCAGAATGGATGAAGTCATGTTTATAATCTGACAGAAGACTCGCCCCTACCCAATCAAGCCCTGGTATTGAATGAGAGTGCCAACAAGAAGCAAGTCATTCAAATGATTGTTGACAAATTGTGTTCAGCTCAGATCCCACATGGAAAGCGTGTTGTCATAACTGGTCCTGAGCCACATCCAGTGCAAGTTGGCATCGGCGAATGGCAAACATCAATCACTCATGAAGAAGCTGATGTTATTATGGCATACCACATGGTTCAAGAAGCTACAGCAGGACATTCTCCAATCAGAGTCGTATCTGATGATACGGATGTGCTCCTCATTCTAGTTCATCACCTACACGCTCATGTCAATAGCTTGCCGCATAGTGTTCAAGTGACAATGGCAGGATGTTCTGGAACCCATGCAATCATTGATGTCAATGATACAACGGCATTCTACAGTTATTCCTAATCTCCTTGGAGCCCACACCTTGAGTGGATGCGACACTGTCTCTTCGCTTGCTGGTATTGGCAAGGCAACTGTATTTAAAAAGCTGGCTGCATTCACAGATTGTCTTTGCCTTGGTGACCAACTAGCATCGCTAGAAGAGGTCACAGAATCATGTCTGAGATTTGTAGCCACACTGTACGGCAGGGAACAAGGGACATCATTGAACAGTATGCGTGCAGACATCTTTAAAAAGAAAATTGCTGGCAAACGCCATACACCACCCAAGCTGAGCAGTCTGCCACCAACTATGGCCGCATTCAAACTCCACTGCCAACGTGCCCATTTTCAAACAGCATTGTGGAAGGCTGCAGATAAGTCTTCACCCCCAGATTTGTACCCATTACAGTATGGCTGGGTGATGAATGGACCAGAGCTTCGACCAGTTTATACCCCACCAGGACAGTTAGCTGCACCAGATGAGGTGCTCAACCTTGTCAGTTGCGGTTGCAAAACTGGATGCAAAACAGCACTTTGCTCCTGTGTTAAATTCACCCTCACCTGCTCAGAGTTTTGCAAATGCATGGGCCAAGCTAGCTGTCAAAACCCAATGAAAGCAGTAGCACCAGACGTTTTTGACAGTAGTGATGAAGAATCACCGTAACCTAGAAGGAACAGCAACAATATAGCATTCTGAGTACTTCTGTGATCACTTTAACCTTTCACTATCACCTTATCATTGGATTCCCTGATCTTTCAACATAAAATCATTTATTAATATTGGTGAAGCTCATATTTGCATCAATTTTGAGTTTCAGTTTACAATATCTCAAAACGCTCAAGGTTTCACGTCTGGCACCCACCAGATTTGAAATCAGCACAAAAAATTGATCTAGAAAAAGTTCTAAAAATTACTTTATATCCCGAAACAAGGTCACCTGGGCTCTAGCCTAGCCTGGACTAAATCAACTAACTATCAATTTTCATCAATATTGTTAAAACTAATTTTACATGTATCATCTCACTTTGTCTGCAAGACGTATCATTATAGCCCTGATAGACTAAAAATAGGTAGCTAAGATTGATGAATATTTCAACATTGATTTTTATTCTGATAATCATTCCTTGTCATTCAGCTGACAGGTAGCAAGATCAACACAGAGGTAGACACCAATATCAACTCACCACAATAAATAAAGATATCTTTTCTTATTAATATCTTTATATTTTGATAATGTGCATTTATTTCCAAAGTATAGGAGAATAAGTTATCAAAATTCAGTATTTTTTTGACTTCGATATATGCTGCAGAATTTTGAATTAATGTTGCATTACAATTTTCACCAATCGCTGTAACACAGTTAATAGTGGGGTTGCAATTTTTTATACTTGTAGAGAAATTTAAATAATCATTATAATTGCCACCTATAACATATAATATATTCAAAATTAAAATAATATTAAACCCACAATAATGAACTTACTGATTAAATAAGTTAAATTCTTCTCAAGAAAATATATTTCCAATGCATAGAAAGGACTACTGAAGTTGCTAACTGAAAGATCTTCTACACATGTATAAGTAGCGCAAGACTTTCTAGTAGTACTCAATAACTTATTTGAAGAATCTTTTACTTCAATTATAAGTATAATTCTATTATGACAAATAGGCTGCAACATTATACCAATACATGATCAAAACTAAAATTTCTTTGGATATTTTTTGCGAATGTGTACTATTGGTTCTCTTAAAACAATGGGAGGAATCTAATGAAATAATTAAGAATAGCTAATATAATTTCTTGTTCTATATATAGATGGGTTGGATACTATCATTAACTCCCATATTTAGATACAGTAATAAGTTATTTTTATCGTTTATAATTTCTCAAGAATATTTGAAGCTAGTGCTGCCATAGATAGCTATCATAAAGTTATATTAAGAGATTACTTCAGTGTGCTTATTTTCACATATGAGGATGCATATTTTTTTAAATACACATGCGAATATAATTCACTTATTATAAAGCATTCTCTACATTTTGCATGGTGCAAAGCATTGTGAAGACTTGACTGATGTCATGAAGTGCCCCATGTTGATATCATGTCTTGTTACATCAGTTTGTGCTTGAGGTTGCAGAGAATTTGAAAAAAGTCACACTTACCACACATCAGACTTCCGTAATTATATTCAAAAACTTATCACATTATTCAATTGAACTTTTATTCTTACTAATTTATCATCAGAAAATTCAGCTGTTAGGTTGACATTTAACACCAATTCTGTGTAATAAAAACAATTTTAGATTAAATTGCACATTCTTATCAAGGGTTGGGTCAGTCAATATAAAGTCTAACTGCAATTCAAGTGCCAAATATTAAAAAATTAGGAAGATCATAAGATATTTTAAAGTTATGCAATTATGTTTTGAAAGAAAGCAATTATTTAATTTTTTTTTTAATTCTCGTAGTACTTTTACAACGCTAAATAAGAAACAGAAGGCTTTCCAAAGTTTGGGATATTACTTTTAACATTTTTATCAACTCAATATTATACAGTGAAAAAACATAGTATCAACATGCATGTTTTATTAAACATAGTATCAACATGCCACTCTTTCCTGCACACTTTATTAAGCATAGTATCAATATGGTTTTCTCTCCTGTATGCTTTATTACAGTGGGTTTAATAGTTCAACTCATTGGTAAGCTATTATACCACACTAGCATGCATTCATTTCACTCTGAAGTTTGTGGTGATGGTGATTCCACAGTGCCATTTATAACCCTCCCTATGGGATAATTATAAGGTGACAATGTCAACACTACTTTACCTTTATGAGTACCAAGCATCTTCACTTCCATTATTACAAGTGGGGTTTAGTCATTGCATCAGTAATTTCAGGGATTATTTTTTATATTAATCTCAGTAATACCAGTAGTATAATTTACAGTCTAAACATAACCCGCTGGTAAGTGTATTGCATTCTGACCTGAACTTCATAATAATGGCTCATAAGAACTTAAAATAATCACTCACCCAGAAATTTTAAATCGTCCACAGGTATGGCATTACTCTTCATTGATGTTGTCCCGCAGAATATATTCTGTCCTTGAAATGGAATGAGTTGATTTACATTGACTGATAGCGTAAAGTTGAAATAATTGAATGTAGTGCTGAAATTAGCATTTGATATTTGTGCAGTAGCATTAATAGGTACAGTCATGACCTCTTTAGGATATACATCTGTTGCAATAAAGTTGTATGTTGCTAGGACAGTGTCTCCAGCAAGCCAGCTGATTCCTGGATTATTGAATTTTGGGGCATTACAAGTGAAAGTAACCTCACCAGAACATCGTGGTCCTGATAAATATTCAACTTCAGGGACCCGTAGCACTATATATATAGAGCAGCGTGATCAACAACAGTCTATTAAAGGTTACAACAATGATACAACTTCTACAGTTAGTCTGATATCCAGAGCAATACAGAAGTAACTTCATGAGAACTCTGTGGTCTAGAGATTATCCTAATATTTCACTGTCAATGTTACCTGATATCACCTTAGAATATGTACAAAATACGAGTAGTACCTTATACTTTAATAATGAATTAAAAAAGACAGCCCAAACAACAACTACCAATAAGGCAGAGCATTTGCATAAGCAATCATAAAGAACAATTTTACATAAATGCACTGACCCTTACGTAATATGCCAGATGGCAACAATAAAAAGAATAAATGCCAGAACAACAGGGCATTACAGCGCTTCATTTTGACAATGCTGTGAAATAGCTACTTGTTTATGTTTATGTACACCTGCAGTGTACATAATTTGGGGAAAACATCAAATAGGAGCAGATTTTCCTAATTGATAATTCAATACGAAAGTAAAACTTCATAGACATTGTAGCTATACTGTCACATAAACAACGTCATGTTAGGTAAATATGGATTATGTGTATATAAATTTGTATAAGAGGTAACTTTGAGCTGTACAATTCCTCATCAGGGACAATAATTAAAGTAATCATCAAAATAAAAAAAGATAAGTACTTATAACAGCAATTAGCCGACAATAATTTGACTCGAAATGAACCGCCATCCAATTCACTATTCGAAGCATTTTATTATTTTTAAAACTTCAGAAAGCAACTTTTTGCTATAATTTGTTGCACACTTATTCAATTATAAGTTACTGATATATTATTAGATATAGCTGCATGCATGTTTATGTGTTATTTTACTCTGTGTTTCTCAGTCATACTTGTAACCATGATTCATCAATACAGTACAAGAGAATATTTCGCTAAGTAATAATTACAGCATACTTAAATTTAAATTTAACTATTGGGCATCATTTATTTACAACATAATTTTTACCTATTGAAAGTTGTAATAATGATAATAAATAGTAGCTTTAGTGTGAAAATCAGGGGAAGCTCAGTTTGTTTGGGGAAATCAATAAAGTGGATGTTGAAGAATGATAGTATTGGGAAGATTATGATGAAAGAGATCATTACTCTCAGTTACAAAGATGAATTACCTGTTGTAAAAACAAGCAATAAAACGCTTTTATTATGATGTTTGATTATTATTGTATCTTCTTAAAGTGCAATCGTATCTTTAATGTGTACACTATGAAATATAGACACATAGCATATCACCATGACAAAATGGTGCAACATGTGGGTGGCTGGGAAGGAACATTCAAGTCATGCTACCGGCATGACTCAACATCTTTCTATCCAGCATATCGAGATTCAAGTATCATATTTGTGACACCAATTTATGAATTGGTAATTATTGTATTAGCATAGTGTTTCAGTTTTCATGGTTACATTAGTTAAGTATGAAGTCGTAGCCTTCTTATAAAATCAACTTTATTTCTGCTTCATTTAATAGATGCTCAGCTGCATTACTGGTGATGACAACTTTGCCCTGGACTGCTCAATACAGCACACACATTATTCACTAAAGTTATGGTCCTCACAATATACCAACAATCTCACTAGGTATTATGTAAAAAGTCTACTATACTAACCATGATGTAAAAGCAAGTCAATCAGAGTCATCACTGCTGGTGTCCTTCCAAAGCAGTCACTACATTCTAAATTAATTGCCCATTGCACAGCCGTAACAAACTGCCATTCACTAATGTTATTGTCCTCACAATATACCAGCAATCTGTAAAAGTCTACTATTGTATGCTAATCATGGTGTAAAAGCAAGTCATTCAGAGTCATCACTGCTGGTGTCTGAAGCATCATCATTCATATTCTTCACATCATTTAGTGTCCTTCCAGAGCAGTCACTACATTCTAAATTAGTTACGCGCTACACAGCCGTAGTGAACTGCCATTTTTATGGTCCCTTAGCCTTAAGTAATGCCCCACTCTGCATTCATGACGCTACACCCTAGGACCTTCGGGACCCTAAAAGCAATAGTTCCATCTGAGACAGCAACTAACTGTTATTTAAAATAGCACAAATATCTTTTCATGCGGTTACACTCCTTCAAGTGTAATTTTGTCCTTGTCATATTGTGCCCCACCTCACCCCACTGTTAAGAAATTACTCGTAGACCTAAGATCTAAAGTATTATCAGACACTATTGCTTGGCTTATAGCTGTAAGGAATCTTTTCACATAAATGAGAACACAATAATATGCATTCCAGGAACGCTAATACATTTTACTTTTTTTTTTATTTTCAGTAAAGCAAATGTATTTATTTTATACATCAAAATTTAATTAAATGAGAATAAATTCAACTGATTTTCTTGGCAGAACCAATTGAAATACACTGACAATAGCGATTATAAGAGTTACAAGTCCCATGGTGCCTTAATAAAGAGAGGAAAATTAGCAATACTTAAGTATAAGTTATCAAGTTTTTCATGGCTAAAATAATAATAATAACTAAAGTAGTATTCAGCTATGCAAATGCTAGGAGTAAAATATTATATATATATATGTTTATACATGTGTATATATATATGTTTATCTGTATTATACCAAAATCTTAATTGCTCGTTAGTGGAGTCTCGCTTCGCTCACCCAGTTATTTTCCAAGGAAACCACGTGCGAGCGCAGAGTTATATTGTGATAGTGAGCGTATAATATAAGACCTGTAGCAAACTGCACTATTTTATTTTTTGACCCCATTTCACACAGGCTGTTGTTGCAAACTAAGTGAAACCGCCTGGTGAGGGGGAGGAGGGTTCACACACATAGCGAAGCAGGATCCCTTTAGCGGGTTCTTCATGATAGAAACAATTGCATAGTTTTATTTGTTTAGTTATTTTATTATTTATTTATTTGTTTTTGTTGGCTTTTTATTTGTTTGTTTGTTTATTTACCTATGTTTAACATTATCATGTTATTACTTCTTTCTTTTTCTCTTGTTCTCCTTTATTTTCATAATCAAACATTCTTCTCTCCATTCTACACAATTTATCATTTGGGAAAATGAGAGTTAGTGTTTCAAACTGATAACTCCCTGGTTAACATTCATGAAAAGAACTACTACTACAACAAAAGCTTAAATTGCATAAGTAATGCAATAAACTTATAACTTTCTTTTCATTCATATGAAATCAATTATTGGTGATAACATCATAGTTTTGGTGTGTCTAAAAATTGTATGCTAAATTAAAAAAACTTACACTGAAAATAACTTAAACTCAAGTTAATTACACTTAAAATATTTATTAGTTCATTTTAAATATAATCTAATGTTAGTGATTATTATGCCTAATTTAGTACATATGACATACTCAACATCATCGCTAGTCATAGGTCATTTTCTTGTAGAGCCATGTTCTATTTTGAATTGCCAGACTTGCACACACTTTAGTTCAAGCAATAGAGTAACTTTTTGAGTGATCAAAGCTACTTTGACTAAATTTAAATTTTCTAATGAACACATAGTTCATGCAAACTTTTATCTAGCGAAATGAAATGGTGCTGTATAAAGGTACTAGCTACTGCCTCTACAGCTACCTTTAGAAATTTTGGTTATAAATAATTAAAATATTTCCCATGCACATATGAGCCTATGTTTACCCAATTCTATTATTGTATGTTGTCAATTTGATTATTATCAAATAATGTAATATTTAATAACGGTCCATCATACAATAATTGAATGCATACATATTAGAATAAAAATGAATTCAAGTTAACAAATAACACATGTTTCTATCATTTAGTCAGTCTATTTAATGAAAATTGAATATTTGTGGTGTGACAGCGCAGTTCTTTCCTGATCTTTTAAACTGGCTCCCTTGTGACCGTATCAAAGAAATGACTGGCATAGCTTTATACTATATATATCATATTTTAGACGTGATCTCCGATATCAATAGCTATTCATTTCTGGCCTGATCTATCTCTTTCAAGAGATATTTCATTAACAAATGAACTGTACTGTGATGACTGATTCTGACTGAATTTATTTTTAATTTTCCATTCCATAATGTCTCATTCCAGTGATTATGATGAGTTTAAAATAAAACTCTACTGGTTCAACTATAACCTCTTTGAAGTGTCTTGTGCAAATAGTTACAATTTCTAAATCATTTCCATTTTATTGAATCCTATTTTTATTCTGCTATTCACTTTTTACGACTCCCAAGTAACTAGACAACATACCTACATTTTGATTTTATTACACAAATGTATGTTGCGAAATTCCTTCCAAATTATTTTTTTCATTTGCTTATAATGTCCTGGTTTATATTTATTTTCATTTATATGTCATAATTACTCATTTTTTTATTGCACCTTCATCCTTTTGTTTTTTTTATCAAGCTTTATGATCCTTTTCATCTATTTTTATGTTAGCAACTTGCTTGTGTTATTTTTTGTCATTTTTTATGTTACATTGCATACTGATTGTGTTGATCCTTTCTGATTCCTTAAAATTATTGTGGCCTTGCGAGTCATAACTTTTGAAAAGGTTTAATGTCCGTCATCAAAGTTTAAGAGTATAGCTTTTAAAGTGCAATCATAATTGATCCTTGAGTCTTTTTTACCTTGTTAATTTTTGGGGCTGTAAGTATTATTTTACAATGTGTTTCAAGATTGTAACTTATTCTTGTAGTGAAATTTCATAAAATCCTATACTACATCTGTTCTGAGCTCTTCTTATGAATGTGATTGACCTTTCCTGGAGTTTACTTTATCGTGATTGAGGCCTTCCTTAGTAGTTACAATATTCAACAATTGTGTTTTTAATTAGTATTTAAACTGTTCCTTATCCGCTCAGAGTCTATTTATAAACAAGTTAATGCAATTGTGATTGATTCTATTGTTGCAATGTTTAATGATTCATGTGGCTCATTATCCTCTAGTACCTTTGCTTCCATATCTTTGGATCTATTTTTTTAAACAATGATTATTGATTCCTTCTGAGTTTAGTAGATCATTAGGTTTAAGATTTGTGACTAATTCATTCCTACAAAATAATGTTTCAAGATTATAATGATGAATATTTCTGAGTACATTTTGTTTAATATGCTTGTGACCAATTCTTTAAGAGTTATTTGATAATTTAAATGGAATTTCTGAGTCTATGTTTATACTATAATATGCACAATGATTATGATCAACACACTATAGTGAAGTATTCTTAATTAATCCTGAGAGAGTACATTTTTGACAATTTGATACATGTTGAGTCCATTGTTTAATGATTTGCACTATATTATTGTATATTGTTGGCTAATTGTGACTGACAAAGAGTGTCCTCTTGTAATTGATTTTCTTGAGTCAATGTTTTATAATTGTGACTGATCCTTTTTATGCCTATGTCTTAGGATTGTGATTGATTTGTTTATATATTTACACAATGTGCAATAAGTGAGCCCGATCATTTCTGAAGTTAATGTTTAGTAATTGTGACAGATCCTTTTTGGGTCCCTATGTTTAGATAATAATTGTTGGTGATACTTTTTGGAACCAATTATTTTACAATGTAATGTATGTATTCTATTGTATAAGTTTATTTTGATACTTGCTAAGTAAAATTTATACAATAATAAACTTTTTATGTTAAAAACACCTGATTCTCACTGATTTTATTGTAACTTTCATGTTGTTGGATTGATTTTCTCAGTCTTTATTATTTGTCATCCTTAGTAGGTGTGACTGACTCTTTATGAATCTAATTTGATCGATTCTTACTTAGTCTATCATACACAATGTTTATCGCACACATACATGACTTCTTTTTCATAATCTATAAACCATCCTTAGCTGAACTCACAATAAGTGTTTGTTCACCTGCTTAGAGCGTAATTTCTTTAACTGTGTCTTCAAAGCGCTCCCTGATTGTGACTGATGTTATTGAGTCCTTTACACGGTGCTATGTAATTATGACTGATCTTTTCAGAGTTTAGTGCCTACAGAATCTATCAAGTTATTTTTATATACCGTGTGAAATATTTGGGATTCATCCTCCTTCTGATTTCTTTCAATTATTATATATTTTATGACATCTAATGATTGCTCTTTTCTAAGTCATTATTTAAACTTGACATGAGTCTAATCATTGATCCTTTCAAAGTCATTCATTGTAATGCTTACATGAGTCTAATAATTGATCTTTTCTGAGTCATTATTTATAATGTTGACAAGAGTCTAATAATCGATCCTTTCTGAGTCATCTATTATAATGTTGACAAGAGTCTAATATTCGATCTTTTCTGACTAGCTTATTATAATTTGATGGGAGTCAAATAATTGATCCTTTCAGTATTTTTTTTTTTATAATGTTGACCAGAGTTTAATAAATGATTTTTTCTGAATAAATGTTGAAAATTGTCCACTAATTAATTTTTCTGACTCATTGTTGACAGGAGTTTAATAATTGATATTTTCAATTTTTATAATAATAGGCAAGAATCTAATAATTGATACTTTCTGAGTCATTTTTTATCATGTTAACAAGAATCCAATAATTGATCCTTTCTGATCACTCTTTCTAATGTTGACAATAATCTAATAATTTATCTCTTCAAAGTCATTTTTATAATGTTGATTCCAAGTCATTTTTATATGGTTGACACGAGTCTAATAATCAATCCATTCTTTGTCATTTTTATAATGTTGACATGCATCTAATAATTGATTCTTTCTGAGTCATATTTTTTATAATGTTGATAACTGTGTAATAATTCATTAAATTGACTCATTTTTTTAAATGTTGGCAGGAGTTTAATACCTGCTATTTCCTATTCATTTGTTATATGGCAATAATCTAATAATCAATCTTTCTCTGAGTCACTTTTTATCATGATGATAAGAATCCAATAATCTATCCTTTCTGAATCATTTGTTATAATGTTGACAAGTGTCTAATAACTGATCCATTCTGATTTACGTTGATGAGAGACTAACAATGGATGTTTTTAAGTCCTTATTTATAATGTTGACAGGAGTCTAATAATTGATTTTTCTGTGTCATATTTTATAATAAAATGGCAAGAATTTAGTAATTGATCCCTTTCTGAGTTATTTTATTAGAGTCCAATAATCGATCCATATACAGAGTCATTTTTTATCATGTTGCAAGAATCTTATAACTTAGATAGAGACTAGAATTGAGTGTTATGAGACTCCTTCTTTACTAAAGTATATTTGTGAGTTATTTCTAAGTATATTATTTCAAGTCAAATAAGTCTAAATGTATACTGTATTAAAGGATCTATTTTGTTTATATATTTTTGTAGCGTTTATATATGATAGACTGAGACTAGTATTTTGTATTGTGATAATTCTTTCTGTATGTTAATTTATAGCATATTTAGATTGAACCTTTCTTAGTCATTTTTATAATGTTGACAAGAGTCTACTAGTCGATCCTTTCTGTGTCATTATTTATAATGTTGAGAAGAGTCTAACGATTGTGTCATTTTTATAATGTTGTCTATAGTCTAAAAATCAGTCCTTTCTGAGTCATTTTAATCATTTTAACAAGAGTCTAATAATGAACCATTCTTAGTCATTTCTATAATGTTGACAAGAGTCCAATAATCAATCATTTCTGAGTCATTATTTATAATGTTGAGAAGAGTCTAATAATCTATCATTTCTGAGTCATTATTATAATGTTGACAAGAGTCCAATAATCTATCCTTTCTGAGTCGTTTTTATAATATTGACTTAAGTATAATAATAATTGATCTATACTGTGTCACTTTTTTTGTAATGTTGATAAAGAGTCTAATAATTGATCATCCCAGAGTCATTTTTATAATTCTTACATGAGTCTAATAATTGCTCCTTTCTGAGTCAATTTTATAATATAATTGATCCTTTTTGAGACATTTTTATACTCTTGGTAAGAGTCCAATAATTGAAATTTTCTGACCCATTTTTTATAATGTTGATAGGAGTTGAATAATTGATTTTAGAGTCATTTTTTAATGTAGGCAAGAATCCAATAATTGATCGCTTTCAGGGTCATTTTTATCATTTTGACAACAGTCTAACAATTAATTCATTCCGAGACCTTTCATAATGCTAACAGGAATCTAATAAGTAATGCTTTGTAAGCTATTTTTTATAATATTGGAAGAAGTATAATAATTGATCCTTTCTTAGTCAATTTTTGTCATGTTGACACAAATCTAATAATCGATCCTTTCGTAGTCATTTTTTTACGATGTTGACAAGTGTCTATTAATTGATCTTTGTGAGCCATTTATTATCATGTTGGCAAGAATCTAATAATCAATCCCATTCTGAGTTATCCATAAAATGTTGATGATAATCTAATAATCAATCCTTTCTGAGTCATTTTCATAATGCTGATGCTTTCTGAGTCACTCTTTTAATCAGTCATTTTTGAGTCATTTTTATAAGGTTAAGAAGAGTCTAATAATTAATTCTTTTGGGGTCATTTTTTATTATGCTAAAAAAGTCTAATAATCGATCACTTCTGAGTCACTTTAATAATTTTGACATGAGTCCAATAATTGATCCTTTCTGTGTCATTTTTTACAATGTTGACTAAAGTCTAATAATTGTATTTTTTTCTGACTCATTTTTTTATAATATTGACAAGAGTCTAATAATTGAGTTTCTGAGTAACTTTTATAATGTTGAGAAGAGTCTAATAATCAATCCCTTTCTGAGCTATTTTTTATAACGCTGACAAGAATTGAATAATCGATCCTTTCAGTCATTTTATAGATGTTGACATTGATCCTTTCTGAGTCTTTTTTTTATCATGTTGACAATAAACCAATAATTGATCCACTTTTATAATGTTGACAAGAGTCATCTATGAGTCACTTTTACTTTTTATAATACTGGCAAGAATCCAATAATAGATCCTTTCTGAGTCATTTTATATAATTGAACAAGAGTCAATTTCTATTAATGTTGATTAAAGTCTAATAATTGATCCTATTTTTTTATAATGTTGACAAGTGTCTAATAATTGATTTTTTCTGAGTCATCTTATATAATGTTGGCAAGAATCGATCCTTTCCGAGTCATTTATAATAATGCTGACAAGAGTCTAAAATTTGATCTTTTCTGACTAGCCTTTTATAATATAATGTTGGCAAGAATCGATCCTTTCCGAGTCATTTATAATAATGCTGACAAGAGTCTAAAATTTGATCTTTTCTGACTAGCCTTTTATAATGTTGACAGGAGTTTTATAATTGATCCTTTCTGATTTATTTTATATGATGCTGATAATTGTCTAATACATTTTTCTGACTCATTTTTTGTTGACAGGAGTTTAATAATTGGCATTTCTGAGTTATTTTTTATAATGTAGGCAACAATCTAATAACTGATCCTTTATAATGTTGACCAGAGACTAATGATTGATTCTTTCCAAGTCCTTTTTTTTTAAATATTGACAATATTTTTTATTCTTTCTGAGTCTTTTTTATAATGTTGACAGGAGTCTAATAATCAATCTTTTCTAGCTCAATTTTTATGATGTTGACAAAAGTCTAACAGTTGATCCTTTCTGAGTCATTTTTTTTATGTTGGCAAGAATCTTAATAGATCCTTTCTGAGTCATTTATTATAGTGTTGACAAGAGTCTAATATTCGATCTTTTCTGACTAGCTTTTTATAATTTGACAGGAGTCAAATAATTGATCCTTTCAGTATTATTTTTATAATGTTGACAGGAGTTTAATAAATGATACTTTCTGAATTATTTAATAAAAATGTTTAAAATTGTCCACTAATTAATTTTTCTGACTCATTGTTGACAGGAGTTTAATAATTTTTAATTCTTATAATATAGGCAAGAATCTAATAATTGATACATTTTCTATCATGTTGACAAGAATCCAATAATTGATCCTTTCCGATCACTCTTTGTAATGTTGACAATAATCTAAGAATTTATCTCTTCGAAGTCATTTTTTACGATGTTGATTCGGAGTCATTAATTTTTATAATGTTGACATGCATCTAATAATTGATCCTTTCTGAGTCATTTTTTATATTGATAACTGAGAATTCATTAAATTGACTCATTTTTTTTTAATGTTGACAGGAGTTTAATACCTGCTATTTCTGAGTCATTTGTTATATTGTAGGCAAGGATCTAATAATCGATCTTTCTTTGAGTCACTTTTTATCATGATGACAAGAATCCAATAATCAATCCTTTCTGAATCATTTGTTATAATGTTGACAAGTGTCTAATAAGTGATCCTTTCTGAATTATGTTGACAAGAGTCTAATAATTGATTCTTTCTGAGTCATATTTTCTAACAATGGCAAGAATATAATAATCGATCCCTTTCTGAGTTAATTTATTATAATGTTTAAAAAAGTCCAACAATCGATCCTTGCTGAGTCATTTTTTTATTATGTTGCAAGAATTTTGTAATAGATACTTTCTGAGAATTTTGACAAGAGCCTAACAATTGATCACTTTTGAATCAATTTAAAAAAATCCTGACTGGAGTCTTTTTTTATAATTTTGACATGAGTCAAATAATCGATCTTTCTGAATAATGTTATTTAATTTAACAGGAGGCCAATACTTCAGCCATTTTTATAATGTTGACAAAAATCTAAAATTGCCTGTCTAGTGTGTGACTAGTCCTTTATGTCCTCTGCATCCTTTACAGAGTATATGTGCATTGTACGAAGACTAGAATTGAGTGTTATGAGGCTCATACTTTACTAGAGTATATTTGTGAGTTATCTCTAATCTATTCTTTCAACTTAAATAAGTCTAAATGTATACAGTATTAAAGGATCCATTTTGTTTATATATTTTTGTAATGTTTAATATGTGATAGATTGAGGCTAGTATTTAGTATTGTGATAATCTTTTCTGTATGTTATTTTATAACATTATTTAGATTGATCCTTTCTGACTTTATTACTACCATCCTTAGTGATTGCAGATAATTATTTTGAAGCCAACAGTTTCCTATTTTACTTTGTGAGTGAACAAAATCTAATTGTTATGGTCTACTTGAATCCTTTCTATTTTTTTTAATGTTTAATGAACTGTGAGTCTACTTTTATACTTTTTAGTAATTGTGACCTAGTTTAATTTATACAATCTTTCTGAGTCTGTTTGCTACAATGTTGAATGCCTGTATATACTGTAGTCTATTATTTATGATGTTAAATAATTGTGCCTCATCATTATCTGAGTGTGTCTCACTTGTTTGATCCTTTTTGAGAGTATTACAGAATGTAAAGATTGTAACTACTTTCTAAGTCCGCTATTTAAAATGGTCAATGATTGTGACTGATCCTTGTTTAGAGATTTACAATAATATTATAAGGGTGGTAACTTATCTCTTTGATTCTATTTTTACATTAATGCCTTTATTATAATGTTTGAAATTTGTGATTGATCTTTTCCTTATTTATATTAATTGTAGTTTCCTGATGGTGCGTTATTGTTTTGGCATCCAATGTTTAATAATATTTTGTGATTAATCTTTTCTGCGATGGTTAAATGATAGTGTTTACTACTTTCTGAGAGTATTGTTTATTCTTACAATGATAGTGACTGAGTTTATTGTTAATTTCTTACAATGTTTAATGATTGTGACTCAATTTATTGTTTATTTTTACAGTTCAGTGATAGTGACTGAGTTTGTTTATTTTTTACAATGTGCAATGATTGTGACTGAGTTTATTGTTTACTTTTTTACCATATTTAATGACAGTAACTTCGAGTGTTGTGTATTTACGTAATTGGCCATCTCACAATTTTGGTTTTACTAGTAAAATTGCGACTGACTCTAATATGTTTAATGAGTTTTGATAGCTACGCCAAAATTTTCATTGTATATTTATTGTCTTTTCTTTTACATAATGTTAAAAAACGGTGACAGAGTCTGGATAAAATATTATTTATTAACCCTATTGTCATAGAAAGCTCAAAATTTGTGATTTATCCTTTCCGTGTCAATTTACCTTTTACTCCTTTATTTAGCTATTGATTTAATCAATTAGATTTAAACTCACTAATTTATTTATTTACACATGATTTACTTTATTTACATAATTCCCTTTCTTTACTTATTCATTTACTTATATTTCAATTCTCTTATTTATTTACTGACTTATTGTCTTATCTATTTAAACTCTCTTATTTATCTGTACTCATTCATTTTCTTACTTAACTTTAAACTCTCATATTTTATGTACTCATTTATTTACATATTATTTTACTTACATTCAAAATGTCTTATTTATTTTACTCTTTATTTACTTATTCATTTCCTCATATCATAAAAACACACATTTATTTATGTTATGCTATCATTTACTTACTGATATTACAATTATCTTATACATTTATTAACTGTTATTTATTTATTTATTTATTCGTTTATTTGTGACTTACATGTTACACTCTCTTATTTATTTATTTACTTACTTTTCATGTACTTACATATAAACTCTCCTATGTATATATTTTATTCCTTGATTGACTTATTCACTTATAATTAAACTATCTTTTATATATATAGTCATTTATTTACTTATTCATTTACTTAATTAAACTATCTTATTTCATTCTCTATTATTCCTTTATTTACCAATTCACTTGCTCAATTATATTTCAACTCTCTTATTCATTTATTTACTCCCTTTTTACTTATTCATTTACTTGTATTTTTACATCAACTATTTATTTATTTACTCATTTATTTAATTATTCATTTACTAACTTATAATCACATTCTCGTTATTTAGTTATTTATTTATTCATTTACTTATATTTATATTCTCTTATTCATTCGTTTACGCTTTATTTACCTATTCATAAAATTACTTATATTTAAACTCTTTAATTCATATTTTCATTTTTACTTAGTTAAATGTAAACTCTTTATTTTTTTACTCACTTATTTACATATTCAGTGACTTAATTTTATAACTTTCTTATTTATTTATTACTCTTTTCTTTAATTATTCATTTACATACTCAAATTAAAATTCTCAGATTTATTTACTCATTTATTTTATTATTTCTTTGCTTACTTATATTTAAACTCTCTTATTTATGTACTCATATATTCACTTTCATTGACTTACATTCAAATTTATGTGTACTCATTTATTACATGTTCATTCACTTACTTAATCGCTTTAATTTAATTATTTACTCATTTATTAACTTATTCATTTATTGACTTATATATTTACTCTCTTATTTATTTACTCAATTGCTTACTTTCTTATATTTAAACTATCTTATGTATTTTTTATTCTTTTATTTACTTAAACTTCCGTATTTATATATTTACTCATTTATTTACTTATTAATTTACAAACTGGTATATTTAAACTCTCTTATCTATTTCTTTATTACTCCTTTCTTTACTTATTCATTTTCTTATATATATTTAAACTCGCTCATTTATTTATTTACTCATTTATTTACAAATTCATTGACTTAATACAATTAAAACTTTCTTAATAATTTATTACTCCTTTCTTTACTTGTTCCTTTACTTATATTTACACTCTCTAATTTATGTACTCATTTATTTATTTATTTACATTCAAACCATCTTATTTATGTACTCGTTCATTTACATATTCATTTACCTTTAAATTCTCTTTCTTATTGATTTCTTTACTCATTAAAATTGTTTATTTATTGACTTGTATATTTATTTTCTTATATAATTACTCAATTACTTACTGATAATAGACTTACTTATAATATTTAAACTCTCATATGTATTTATTTACTTCTTTAAACTCTCTTATTTATAAATTTACTTATTTATTTACTTATTCATTTACCAATTCATATATCTCTTATCTTCTTTATTACTCCTTTCTTTACTTATTCATTATTTACATATATTTCTACTCTCTTATTTATTTATTTAGTCATTTATTTACATATTCATAGATTTAATACTATTTAAACTTTCTGAATTATTTATTACTGCTTTCTTTTCTTATAACTTTACTTATATGTAAACTCTCTAATTTATGTACTCACTTATTTATTTATTTATTAACTTACATTCAAACCGTCTTATTTATTTATGTACTCTTATATTTACGTATTTGTACTTATAATTTCTCTTTCTTATTGATTGCTTTACTCATTAAAATTATTCATTTATTGATTTACATATTCACTCTCTTATTTATTTACTCAATTACTTACTTTTCATACACTCATTTATATTTAAATTCTCTTATCTATTTATTGACTCATTTATTTAGTGACTCGTTTACCAATTCATATATTTAAACTTTCTTATTTATTTCTTTATTACTATTTTCTTTACTTATTCATTTACTTCATTATATTTCAACTCACTTATTTATTTATTTACTTTTATTCACATATTCATTGACTAAATACTATTAAAACTTCTCAATTATTTTTACTTCTTACTTATATTATTTAAACTCTTATTTATGTACTCATTTATTTACTTATTTATTTACTTACATTCAAACTGTCTTGTTTATTTATGTACTCATTTATTTACATGTTCACTCACTTACTTATTCTCTTTAATTTATGTATTAACTCATTTATTAACTTATTCATTTATTGACTTATACTCTCTTGTTTATTTACTCAATTACTTACTTTTCATATACTTACTTATAACATTTAAACTCTCTTGTGTATTTATATAATCCTCTATTTATTTAAACTTTCTTACTTACATATTTACTCCTTTATTTACTTATTCATTTATTAACTTGTATATTTAAACTTTCTTATTTATTTCTTTATTACTATATTCTTTACTTATTCAATTCATTTACTTATTTCAACTGTCTTATTTATTTATTTTACTCATTTTCATTGACTTAATATTATTAAAACTTTTTTCATTATTTATTACTCCTTTTTCACTTATTCCTTTACTTATATTTAAACTCTTATTTATGTACTTACTTATTTACTTATTTATTAACTTACATTCAAATTGTCTTATTTATATATGTACTCAATTATTTACATATTCATTCACTTGTATATTCTCTTTCTTCTTTATTTCTTTACTCATTGAAATTATTCATTTATTGACTTACATATTCACTCTTATTTATTTACTTACAATTACATATATTTTCATAAAACTGATTTTTTAACTCTCTTTTGTATTTATTTACTCCTTTATTTATTTTAGCTCTCTTATTCATATTTACTCATTTATTAATTATTCATTTACCAATTCATATATTTAAACTTTCTTATATATTTCTTTATTACTATTTTCTTTACTTATTCATTTACTTCATATTATATTTCAACTCTCTTATTTATTTATTTACTCATGTATTTACATATCCATTGACTTAATACTATTAAACTTCTCAATTATTTTTTACTCTTTTCTTTTCTTATTCCTTTACTTATACTTAAACTCACTCATTTATATACTCAATTATTTACTTATTTATTTACTTACATTCAAACAATCTTGTTTATAATATGTACTCATTTATTTACATGTTCACACACTTACTTGTATTTCAACAGTCTTATTTGTTTATTTTACTCATTTATTTACATATTCATTGACTTAACATTATTAAAACTTTCTTAATTATTTAATACTCTTTTTTCACTTAATCCTTTATTTATATTTAAACTCTCTTATTTATGTACTTACTTATCTACTTACTTACATTCAAGCAATCTTATTTATATATGTACTCATTTATTTACAGATTCACTTGTATATTCTCTTTCTTCTTTATTTCTTTACTCATTAAAATTATTTATTTATTGACTTACATATTCACTCTCTCATTTATTTGTTTTTACTTACAATTACTTAATTTTTATATAATTATTTATATTTAAACTCTCTTTTGTATATATTGACTTCTTTATTTACTTAAACTCTTTTATTTATATATTTACTCATTTATTTACTTATTCATTTACCAATTTATATATTTAAACTTTCGTATTTATTTCTTTTTTACTATTTTCTTTACTTAATCATTTACTTCATTATACAACTCTCTTATTTATTTATTTAGTCGTTTATTTACATATTCATTGACTTAATACTATTAAACTTCTCGAGTATTTTTTACTCCTTTCTTTTCTTATTCGTTTACTTATTTAAACTCACTTATTTATGTACTCATATATTCACTTTTCATTGTCTTACATTCAAATTGTCTCGTTTATTTGTGTACACATTTATTTACATGTTCATTTACTTACTTATTCTCTTTAATTTATATATTTACTCATTATTAACTTAATCATTTATTGACTTATATATTTACTCTCTTATTTATTTGCTCATTTACTTACTTTTCATATACTTACTGATAACATTTAAACTCTCTTATGTATTATATAATCCTCTATTTATTTAAACTTTCTTACTTATATATTTACTCATTTATTTACTTATTCATTTACAAACTTGTATATTTAAACTCTCTTATTGATTTCTTTATTACTATTTTTATTACTCATTCATTTGCTTAATTACATTTCAACAGTCTTATTCATTTATTTACTCATTTATTTACATATTCATGACTTAACATTATTAAAACTTTCTTAATTATTTCTTACTCTTTTCACTTATTCCTTTACTTATATTTAAACTCTCATATGTATTTATTTACTCCTTTATTTACTTAAACTCTCTTATTTACAAATTTACTTATTTTACTTGTTCATTTACCAATTCATATATTTAAACTTTCTTATTTATTAACTATTCATTTATTTACGTATTCATTGACTTAATAGTATTAATACTTTCTGTTAAACTCTCTGACGTATTTATTTACTCTTTTTTTACATATTCACATACACTTACACTCATTTATTTACTTATTCATTTGCTTATATTTTAACATCACTTATTTAAATCATGTTTTTTTTTCTTATTTACTTATATTTGAACTCTCCTATATATTTATTCATTTTTTATTTATTCATTTACATATATACATTCTCTTATTAACCCTTTATTGACTTGTTCATTTACTTAAACCTTAACAACACTAATATATTCATTTACTCATTATATATTTTAATTCACTTACTTCTATTCAAATTATTTTGTTTATTTATTTACTCCTTAATTTATATTCATTTAGTTACTTATATTTAAAACTGTCTTATATATTATTGTGGGAGGGAATAGCTCTTCAGAAAGAAAATTTGATAAGATGTTT
>WLWD01006095.1_pt1 | contig 76999 bp, 74 predicted proteins | sample 6712731 | NCBI WGS metagenome assembly WLWD01 (sample SAMN12718690, study PRJNA576275) | sponge metagenome | isolation source: marine sponge | host: Mycale hentscheli | place: New Zealand: South Island, Marlborough, Capsize Point | collected 2014-11-01 | reverse complement strand
ATAAATATCGCGATAGTGGACATATCGCAATAGTGGACATATCACGATAGTGGACATATCGCGATAGTGGACATATCGCGATAGTGGACATATCGCGATAGTGGACATATCGCGATAGTGGACATATCGCGATAGTGGACATATCGCGATAGTGGACATATCGCGATAGTGGACATATCGCGATAGTAAGCTTATTCAGATTTTTTCAATATTCATAAAAATAAGTACACATAATAACGTCATATTATACATTGGAATGGCAAGTTACTGAAGATTTTCAGCCAGAAAAACAAGCATATTAACATTGCTAGGAAGGAGGCATGCCCTTTCTTCGTTCACAATATGGCCAGCAATACTGAAAAGTTTACATGGCACAGATGTAGCTGGAATAGAGAGGTATAGAGCTGCTAACTGAGACAGCATTGGGTATCTGGTTTTATTTGCTCCCCACACCATTCCAAGGCATAAAGGCTAGTACTCTCCTGTAGAGCACAGCTTACAATAAACCTTCTTTCAGATTCTTTTTTTCTAGAATAATACCAGGGAAGCCAAAGTAGCTCCAGATGGCACTTTGTGACCCTTCCAGAGGGAGTAACTCAGCTGGGGGTGTTGCCTGTGTAGCAAAGTGTCTCCCAACTACACAAACAGCTGAAGCCAGAGCTAGCAGCAGTCTTACTACACTGAGGCCCCCCATGAGTGCTAGGCTCCCCAGAGTGAGTGCTAGGCTCAAGTGAGTGCTAGGCTCCCATGAGTGCTAGGCTCCCGTGACCACATGTTTTTAAGCTAGCTAATATCACGATACTGTGATACATACATACTCTACCAGCTCTACTCTGACTCTTCACTAAACCACACCCACCCACTAGGTCACTTCAATAATTGTAGTAGTCACTAGAAATATGCTGAGTCATCAATTTCCTGATGTATTCCACCATGCATTCTGGAGTTGGGGAGGCCCTGAATCAGTGGCTTTAGCCACACCCACTTTTGCTATAATGGACTCCAGATATGATAGGAGTACATTACGATATCTGACTGGTAAAATACTAAATGGATAACAATATTTAATCTAACCTTGAATCTACAATCTTAAATAGATAAATAAGTACATTTTATCAATTGTACAATCCCCACACTATTACTACTACTTGCTTACCACACCCACAAGATATTACTCACCATTCTCAACTCTCTCAAAAGTGAAGAGAACTGTACAGAGTCTGAGGTGGCCAGCCAGCAGTGTCTGGAACCCATAGCTAGGGGCAGATGGGATCTGGATTGATGCCAGCCATTGCAGCTCCTTCGCTATCATATCACCTGTACCTAGTTTATCCACTTCATCCTGGTCACCTGCTTCTATATACACACACACACACACACACACACACGTTATAAATACATATGTATGTATATACTGATATACTGAGACTGACAGACTGACTGACTGACAGACAGACACACTGACAGACTGACTGACAGACTGACTGACAGACAGACTGACTGACAGACAGACACACTGACAGACTGACTGACAGACTGACTGACAGACTGACTGACAGACTGACTGACTGACTGACAGACAGACACACTGACAGACTGACTGACAGACTGACGGACTGACTGACAGACTGACTGATTGACAGACAGACACACTGACAGACTGACTGACAGACTGACAGACTGACTGACTGACTGACTGACTGACAGACTGACAGACTGACTGACTGACTGACAGACTGACAGACACACTGACTGACAGACTGACTGACAGACTGACTGATTGACAGACTGACTGACAGACAGACACACTGACAGACTGACTGACAGACTGACTGACTGACTGACTGACTGACGGACTGACTGACAGACTGACTGACTGACAGACTGACAGACTGACTGACTGACTGACAGACTGACAGACTGACTGACTGACTGACTGACAGACTGACTGACTGACAGACTGACTGACAGACTGACTGACTGACAGACAGACACACTGACAGACAGACACACTGACAGACAGACACACTGACAGACTGACTGACAGACTGACAGACACACTGACTGACAGACTGACTGACAGACTGACTGATTGACAGACACACTGACTGACAGACTGACTGACAGACTGACTGATTGACAGACTGACTGACAGACAGACACACTGACAGACTGACTGACAGACTGACTAACTGACTGACTGACTGACTGACAGACTGACTGACTGACAGACAGACTGACAGACACACTGACTGACAGACTGACTGACTGACACTCACGTTTTATGTGTTGTAGTAAGTTACACAAGAGTTCAAAGTACTCTGTACATCTCTCCCACTGATTGTGATGTGCCTTCTCTACTTGAGTCTCCCAGAGAGTCTCAGGATGGCTCAGCAGCAGGCTCAAGAAGAACTGGCGAGGACTGTCTGCTCCAATAGTCTTGAGCCTCTTCACTGGAATAGACTCTGTGAAGGAGTGAACTGCTACAGGAGACATACAAATAAATACTTATTTATAATGATCATGCATTGGAAATCTATTGACACACTCCAGTTATGTATAAACACAGAGCATCCCATATACCTTATAAACACACACAAACATTATCACACACACAACATGTACAATCACTTACATGACCACCATTCCAACATGTGATTAACAAGTAAATCATATTGGTAACTGCAATACTTAAACAACTGCAAGATGGTAATCAACAAAAGGCAACTACCAGTACTTCTAATACCATGTGTGCTCCATTCTCCTTACCTTCCTCCACCTCCTGGCTCAAGTCTGAGAGCTGGTGGAGTAGTGCTAGCCTCACGTCCTGACTGGGACATCCCAGGATAATGTCCAGCACAAACTCTTGTATGTTAGGCAGACCATAGAAGGTATGGAGAAGAGAACTACGTAACTTCACACATGTCATCAACATCTCCAGGGACTCCCGAGCTATGGCCGCATTCTGTGGAGGCACACCGGCAAAGGAAGGTGTGTGTGTTTGAGTGTGAGTATGTGTGTGTGTGTGTGTGTGTGTGGGGGGGGGGGGGGGGGGGGGGGTAGAATAAAATAATGAAATATATTGTGATGGTGACCCCTCCCACAAATAAATAAATCTATTGCATCCTTGACACTGCGATGCTACAGTCTCAGTCTCAACAGACCAACTAAATGTGTTTGTTGTAACAGATCAGGATATTGGAAGACTGACTAGAAATCATGGGTATTATTGAAATATTACTGTATTGAGTGCTGGGGGCGTGGCAATTATTTACATGTTGAGTGAGGCTTGCTGGCTTTTCTCTGTCTGATTAGTGTGGACCTAGTCATGCATGAACTAGTCTAGATTTGGGTGGGGAGTGAACTGAGGGAGGTCCTCTGCCAGGATTCTTAGTTGATGGTGGAGACCAGTAGTCCTATGAAGGTGGTAAAATGGTTCTTATGTAGTCTAAAGTGTGCTAGAAGCCTCCTGCAAAGAAATTAATTGACATGTCTCTGCTACCCTCAGTACAAATACAAAATTGAAAGTGCCAATTAGTAGTCATTGATTAGTGGTTAAAACGATTAGAGCTTTGACTAAAGAGTGCAAGGTGTAATCCCTAGTGACAGTCAAACATTTCTTTTTTAATTCTGTATATTTTTTTCTGAAAAGTCAGTGATAGACTGAGAGAATACATACATTTTTTTAAAATAAGGCTGCAAAAGAATTAGTAAATGCAATGTTGCTCTTACACTGGATTCCTGACCTCTGTCCCCACAAGTACCACTCTCAGTGTCCTCATTCATACCTTGGGAGACACTGTGTCCTCCGCCTGCTCCATGCACAGTCCAGCACGCAGCTGACCTTCCCTCTCTCCCTCCTCCATCACAGACGAGGAGGGGGAGGGGCCCGGAGAGCAGGAGACAGCACTATCATCTGCGCCCAGCGAGGAGTCAGCCCTGGATGCTAAATGGAGTTGTCCTGCAGCCGCCGCCCAACACACACGCATCAGGTGAACCAGGGTAGTGCGGAAATCATTCACACTCATGGTCTACACACGCACACACACATACACATGCACTTACACACGTAGCATAACATGGACATGTGACAATCAAATGCATTGATAAAATGTATTAAAATCTTTAGAATACAGTAGAAGAAAGTATCACATTAAACACTTTCACAGCTTGACCATTTCATGGTATTAAAAAAATCGCGATGAATACAGCACCATCAATAGCATATCAATACACTATCAATGGACATGCCAACCATTCAAACACAATATTTCCTGGACAGTTTTAGACTTGCAATTGTTGGTGAAAATTGAGACAAGTCTACCCTCATACTAATAACTACACCACAGACGTAGCTTATTTAATCACACAAAATGAATTGGTAGTGACAGTCCACACCAGATAGACACGTGCTCCTTCTATCTCGTCTCACCTCAATGGTAAGCCTGGCTGCTTCCTCTTCCATGCTGAGAGTCCTGCTGAGTCTCCTGTCTCCCTCAGGCAGCGACGAGGACAGGACAGGTTTCTCTGGAGTAGAGGTTATGGGAATACCACCTCGCTCAGCCTCGGGAGAATCTGATATAGTCACTTCTTGCTCCTCAGAAATAGTGGGTGTGGCCATGACGGCTGGAAAGGACTGACTTGATGAGATTGAAGTTGAATGTTGTCTGAAGGATGAGGATCTAGTGGGATGGACTGGGGGCAGCAGGGCTCTGTTGCACAGCAGGAACCTGTGGACACAGACACAGACAGAGGAGGAGGAGGAGGAAAAGTAAGTAAATAATATTCTACTTGGTACACAATTGTGAACACTCACCAGGTTCTTGACTCTAATATGGTATGCATGCCTACGTGCATGTATGCATGTGTATATGTATGTATGTGTGTGTGTGTGTATATAGTATGCATCTATATGTACATATGAATAAATGTATACATGCATGTACGTACCCAAATAAGTATGAGCATTATATCTATAATGTGTATGCACACTTACATGTATGCATATGTATGCACGTATGCATGTATGTATATAATATGTATGTATGTATGTATGTATGTATGCACTTGAGTGTATGTATAATGAATGTCCTACCTTGCTAGAGACAGAGCTATCCCATAGCAATCCTGTCTGACATTCAAGTCCATATCAGAGGGCAGTGCATCTTGCTGGAGCACGCTCAGTACAGCCTTGAGTCCTCCCTGTTCCAGGAAGTGTCTCCTAAAAGCGAGAGAGGAGCTGTCTTCTTCCTTGGCTGGTGTCTGTTCGTCTGTCTTGAAGGACAATGTTATGGGTATGAGCCAGCTACTCAGCACCTCCAGGTTATACAACAGCTGGGTAGACGTAGTGCGACTACTACTAAACAAATCTGCTAGAACACTTGACGGAGAAGCACTATCCTGTTGCGCATCTTCTGAAGCTCCTCCCCCTGGGCGTGACCCAAATACCTCCAAGGCTTGCAGTATGCGTGTGTTGGTGGGGACTAGAAGTAGCAGACGTCTTACTTGTGCAGTGATGCTGGGACACCCCAGAGAGCACAGCTCCTCCAGCTTGTCAAAGAATATCTTCCTAGAGGCTAGCAGCACACCCGGCAAGTTACGCTCCATCTCCTCCGCCAGAGCCTGGCGCTGAGCATTGCCTTCCACTGTCTACAGTCACAACACACACACACACACACATTACATTACATCCATCCATACATACATAGACACACATACATACACACACACACACATTACATTACACCCATCTATACATACATAGGCACACACATACACACACAGACTGGCAACAATACTAGAAGATATCTACATATTGAGGAATGAGGTCCTTCTTCAACAAAAAACTATGTCACAGACTAAAGCTAGTCTCCCCAACACTTGGCTAATTACTTCATCTCCCTTATTGTCACTTTAATGGACAAATTTCCCTCTTTGAAATTGAAACTATTTTACAGTAGTATATTCTACCAATGATGACATAAGTTAATCAGAATGCATGGTTGGCTTTCTGTCTCTGCTAAGTGGAGGAAGGTCACATTAACTGGGCATGCCCAATGTGTTAGTATGTACATTTGTGATACCAAAATTGGGCCCCTCCCCACCAACACACGCATACCTGCAAAATTGGCACCATCAAATTTCAACACCACCTCGATAATGGAACTTAAACATTACGCATACTGATTAAGTTAAAGATAAATAAATAAAATAATAACAAACATTGTAATCATAATTATAAATAAATAATATTGACTGTAAAAAAAAACAACATGAAAATTACCCTTTTCTCTTAAATCATACCCCACAAGTAACCCCTTACTCTCCATACTTACACACACACACACACACACACAACCACTCCCACTCACCTCCATGCCCCGCCCATATCCTGTGGCAATGTGTGTCTTGGCTATAAGAGAAGGTTGTCCTCCGAACTCAACCTGACCAACTAGTTTGTTATTGTCAGTACTGTCCAGCCACCTGTCAGCCACGCCCACACTCAGTTCATCAATGGCCACGCCCAGTCTACGAGCTATCTTGTGTCTGATGGACTGAAGAGTCTCATTGGAATGACATTCCAACTTAATACTGTCCTTTTGCTGGTCTACGGTCACCATGACAACCATGTGGTGGCCTTGGAAACAGGTGCCATGAGGCGGAGTCTTGCGAGGCAGGTGATGTGCCTCCTATAATGCATGACATCATCAATATCATCACCAATACTCACATCCCTGAATGAAGGCATGTGTACTGGGGTGGGAAAGTGGGAGGGGTATAGAACACAATGAAAGCTCACACTCAGTCTTTCAAAATACAAGCAAACAAATAAATTGTCTTTGTAATTGTAATAATATTGCAGATAAATGTATGGGTTTTCAACACATTCATGTTTCCTTAAAATACTAATGATAGATCTATGAGTAGGAATGGCTAGGGCTAGGGCTAGGGCTAGGGGATTACATGCACATGCACACACACACAAACATACCTCCACGGTGGTGATGTAGCGTTGAGCCAGCAGTAGCAGCCTCTCTATGGCCTGCAGTTTGATTTCTGGATCAGTCACATGACCACTGCTAGTCCTGGGAGGAGTGCCGCAGGGATTCTGATTGGTCAGATCTTCCAGACGCTCAAAACACTCATCAATGAACCTGATATGGACTGACCGCACGTCCTGGGGAACGCACACATGCACACAGATACACACATATAAACAGAAAACATCGTCAAATGCACACAACTCGTAAATAAATTATACAGAATACATAGACTTTAGCTGAGGAAGAAAAATATCACTCAACCACACAACTAAAATAAAGGACCAAGGACATTTTCATACAGTCATTATGGTACAAAAAGTTTAAACAAAAAAAAACATGCAAGGGAACCAATGAAACACCACATATGTATGTATGTATGTATGTATGTATGTATGTATGTATGTATGTATGTATGTATGTACGTAGACATCTATACTAAATTCCCCAATTTCAATACATAAATTCACCGAGCAGCTGAAAGATTAATGACACACCCCTTACGCCCTCCTGCAAGTAAACTCAAATGTCAAGACTTACTTTCTTGAGTCTGGCATTGAGGCCACTATAACTGACTTGGAGGAGGTTATTGATGAGTTCATCAGCTATCTTAGTGTCGCTCACTTCTAATGCAGCCTGACACACACACACACACACACACACACACACAATATATATATATAATAAGCAACTCTCCTGACTGGCGAACTAAATATTGTCTTCTTTTTTTTTTAAGTATCAAATGTACACAAACAGTTGCTGCAGAATTCATAACTTACCCTCCAAATGTAGTCTAGCCCAATAAGGTCTTGATTGTCCACCATCTATACACACACACACATGCACACACATACAAGAAAACACACAAATATAAATACAATTAGCATATGTACGCTTCAATATGGAATCTTTAACTTTGAACTAGAGGGACACACCAAATAAATTCATTTAATTCAGTAGGGGTTGGAAGCAAACTACAGCAGAAGGTCCCTAGAGCTAAGTATTCAGTGTTACTCTCACGCAGCTGGCCCTTACCAGTGAGCTGTAGCTGATGCCGGCCTTCTTGAGTTTCCTGTCATGGAGGTTGATGGTCTCGAAGAAGTTTCTGAGGCAGTGATATCCGGCTGTGTCTAGTTTAGCTGGGTCTACCTTCAGCACACAAGTAGTGAACATATACACTTGAGTCTCATGCTCCAAGTCATTCATACCACTGTCAAACCACTTGAAGGCCAACTACACACACACACACACACACACACACACACACACACACACACACACACACACACACACACACACACACACACACACAATAATAACAAACACATTTGAATGTCTGTATACGTGCACTCCCTCAAACATATCAAACAAAAACAACAACAAATACCCTAACTGAGAAGTGTCTGAGATGATCCACGTTAATTTTTTGTCCCTGCGTAACTCCACCCACTCCATGTGTAACTCCACCCACAGATGTATCTCCTCCCAGTACTTACCGTCCGGTCATCAGCACACGCATTTGGATTGGCAATGAGTGTTTCCCAGATTTCACTGGCTCGTTTGTTGGGTAGGTAAAGGGCTCCCTCTTGGAGCAGGAACGCCATGAATTGGAGGTGCACATCCACACACTGGAGACAACATCACCATGAAAACATCACCACAGCAACATCACCACGGTTACATTACCAAGCCAAAAGGAAGAGACACAATCAATATACACAATACTCATTTGATCTCGGAGAATATGACGAGTCTGTTGGAGTATTTACATGAGTGCTCGAGCATAAACATGGCTAATCTGATGTGTGATATTCTCCATTAAAATAGAATGATAAATTTATAGTGTACTATGCATATAAAAATTAAAAAAAGAACAATGGTATAACCTGGGGAATGTAATGCAAAGAACCCAGTTTTTCTATCTTAGGCCACCACATACAGACCTACACCAACATCACTGTATGTAACCCCAGCATATCAGCAAAGTGATTCTGGAAGCATAGCACAACCAATTCAATTATAAAAGACCACACCCACTAATTAATAAACTATACTCACACTTCAATACCACTTTAATAAAACTATACCTACTTCACACTAGACCTTATCGACTTCCACGCCCACCTCTTGATGCGTGTATCTGCCATCCACCAACGTGCTCCCAGACAACTGCTCTCCATCTTGTCTACATTGCTGAACTGTTTTCTGATGCATCTTTATAAGACTAGTACAGGACAGACGAATCAGTTCATGCTGACGCTGCAGATCTGATACCTACACACCCACATAAATACACACATATAAATACACACACACACATAAAAGCATGCTCATACAAATTACCAAACCTGTGAATATAGCATGTGTAAATTTGTAGATAGCTATAGTTGCTGGTTTATGTACATATGTAGCTTAGCCTGTCCATGTGCAAGGTGTAAAGACAATAAATTCTTCAGGAAATGTTAGTACCACTAATACATTTAGTGACCCCACAGAGACATTCGTGTAAACCTCACCTGGTCTTTATGTCCCATGCCAGACTTCATGTAGCCCTTGGCAAACCTGTGCAGTTGACGGAATGCAGACACCACCCACTCGACTACGATAACAAAACAAAACAGCACACAACCAACCACCACTGAAGTTTCTTTCCGGCCAAATAAATGCAACCAAACAAAACAAGCACATATTCAGCAACTAAAACTTCACACCAGAAATTCCACAATATTTTCAGCAACTTCACACCTAGCCTGCTCGCTAAAACGTAGCATTCACTGACCACAGAGAGACGTACATTCTTGTATGTCATCCACACACTTCTTAGTATGCTTTCTTCTCTGCATCCTGGTGTGGTACGGAGTCTATGAGAATGGTACAATGAGACGCCAGAGCCAGTCCACCATCTCTCTGTAGCTGAGGAAGCGGAGCTAAAGTCCACAGCACTCCAGAATCTTGGAGGCTTGTTTTCCCTGTCTATCATCTCTACCTATTTTACCAATCACTCCAGCAGCTTCTCTCTGTTAGGATCTGACTCTGACGTCTCCCGCTCTGTAGGTCTGTGGGATACGAAAAAAGGGTTCAGCCATAACACAAACACTTCTCAACAAAGATTTTATAACCTTAGAGTCATTGCATGAGGTCACCGGCCAAAAGATATAATTAGTATTGACACAACTAGCAGTTTAAGTCCTTGTTACCTTCTTGATGAGTTCAACCACATGGTCCAGGTGAAGAGGAGGACCGGTGTGGCCGCCGCTATCAACATGCACATTCTCTATCTACACACCACAAACAACATATACACAAAAACACATATACAACACACACAACACATATATAATTGAATGCACACCCAAAAACACATATTGAAATCTAGCCATAACAAACTCTGCAAACCGACCACTTGTTTCACACCCACTGCAGAGAGCGGACTTTCATACTAAGTGTGAAGTATTTTTGAAATCCACAAATCCACATTGAACACTGAGACGACCAACCCACCATTGACACATGCCTTCAATCAATCAGTAACTCACTATTGTAATAAGCTACGGCTTCTGTAGTCTTTCTATAGACCACACCACTTTATCCAATGCCACTCCAACGATGCCACACCGACTGATATTAATGTTACAACCCCTGCACAGGGTTCTGTCATGCATGTCCCCACTAGGTGGTGGTTCCTCATGGATAGTTGGTGTTCCAAGAAACTCTACAATAGAGCGAGCTTGTCACCATATGAGACTGGTGGAGGTTACCTAGACAACACAAACACATCCCATTGAACAACGGTAAAAATTGACTGGAGGACTGGTGGAGGTTCCTAGGGACAACACAAACACAAACGCCATAACAACGGTAAAAAAATGACTATGAATAAATACAATCCGATACTTCAAAAGCAATAATGCCAATTGTGTAACTAATCTCTTGTTCATTCATCATTAAAAAAACTTAAGCAAAAAATGTACTCACTGTCTAAACAGAGAAAACTATTTTTATCAATATTAGAGCTGCAATATATGGTATAAGCTCTATGCTATGCCACTCCCCCTTGACTTCACTCATTTTGCAGAGAGCCCCTCCCCCTTGACTCCCACTCCTGGCAGAGGCCCCTCCCCTTGGACTCCACTCCCTTTGTAGAGCCCCTCCCACACACTCTCCACTCACCTTGCAGAGCCCCCCCCCCACACTCTCACTCACCTTTGCAGAGCCCCCCTCCCCCACACTCTCCTGCAGAAGGCCCTCCCCCCCCCTCCCACACTCTCAACTCAAACCCTTTCGGGCCCCCCAAGGGAGCCCATCCTCTATACTCTCCCTTGCAGAGCCCATCTCCTTACTCACCTTGCAGAGCCCCCCCCCCCCCCTAAACACACACATTATCCCACTCACCCTGTGCAGGCCATGGACAACACCTTCTCATGCACGGGACACTCAGTGATTTGGTCAGCAGCTTGGGACTCCTGGACTCCCAGTGAAGCGCCTGCCTGGTACTGTTACTTCGTCAGCCTCACCACCTCCTTGAGAGAGTTATGTGGCATGACGTGAGGATCTTAAACAGGCGAATAGTGATGTCAGTTGAGGTTGTCCAATCGAAAGGCCAGATTCACGTAACGAACAGCGCAGAGCTAGCGTCCTTCAGGGATTTGAGTAGATCAGATAAACACCCCACTTCTGGTCCTTCAGAATCTCGTCTGAAAAGATCCTTACAACCTGAAATCAATGCTACTTGTGCGAGGAAACTCAAACCTCAGAAAGGCAGGGTTGATGTGTCTTCGCAATTGCTAAAATGGTAGGTAAAGGGCCGTTCAGCTCCTGCAGGTGACGGCTCATCTGCTACGGCAGAGAGAACAGTTCCACACCGCGTGCTGAGCCCAAATGTGGAGATAATAGACACTAAGTGTTAAAATTACTTATACATAAACATATGGGACTATGTTGAGAGGGGGGGGGGGGATTTTGAAAATACTGTAAATCCCATTTTCCAAAAGCCCATTTAAGGTGTTCAATAAAGGGGATTAGCACGTACATTAGTCGGTTGCAGAGGCATCAATAAAAATAAAAGTCATATAAAATCTTCCTGCATGGGTGGGGATACTTAGAGCGGAAGCATTAGATGGATGGGGCATACATAGAGCTGAAGCCATAGCAGGGGTGGGGCAACATAGAGCTGGCAGATAGCATGGGTGGGGCATTACATAGAGTGGAAGCATAGCATGGGTGGGACATACATAGAGCTGGAAGCCATAGGCATGGGTGGGGCATACATAGAGCTGGAAGAAGCATGAGTGGGGGCATACAAGAGCTGGAAGCATCGCATGGGTGGGCATACATAAGAGCTGGAAGCAAGCATGGTGGGGGCATACATAGAGTGGAAGCATGCATGGGTGGGGGCATACATAGAGCTGGAAGCATAGCATGGGGGGGGCATACATAGAGCTGGAAGCATAGCATGGGTGGGGCATACATAGAGCTGGAAGCATAGCATGGGTGGGGCATACATAGAGCTGGAAGCATAGCATGGGTGGGGCATACATAGAGCTGGAAGCATAGCATGGGTGGGGCATACATAGAGCTGGAAGCATAGCATGGGTGGGGCATACATAGAGCTGGAAGCATAGCATGGGTGGGGCATACATAGAGCTGGAAGCATTCAGAAAAAACTTGATTTTCCTGCAAGTGTGCATGCCAGAGTCCTCAACATTATCATAAGATGAAATGCTTAAATATGCCTCAAAATAGCACTAATTCAGAACTTAATATCCTGAAGTGGTCACTCATGGCTCGAGGTGCATGCTAGCATCCATGCAGTTATAGCATCGCCATGGTTATCGTTGGAACTAGTTCCTAGTCTGTAATTTCACTAACTGACTTCAACCAACAGATTATTAGTAAGCATCCTTTAAATACACTAAACTGAATACTAGTCAAGACTTGCTTTAGATAACCTCATTCCATTAATGCCGTATTAACTTTCCTGGTTAAATTTCAGAATGCAGACATGAAATACAAGAAAGGTATGTCAAAACACTATACATGGATGCGAATATTAATATTAACCCTTTCCCGCCGAGACGCGGTCGATTTGACCCGGTTAATACCTGGGTCGCTTATACCCCGCATACCGCGAGAATTACTAAACGCACATTATTGATATTGATAGCTACGTAATGGCAAGAGAATGGGCTTTATTTTGAACAAAAAATCAAGTCTGCAGTGCGAGTAGTTTTGGAGTTATGGCCGCGAGAAGTTATAGTACGGCGGAGGTTCTCGAATTATTTGAGAATGAAGAATTGCGAAATGATGAGCTAGAAAGTAGAATCAATCTGGTAGATTTGGATGGCGAAAGTGAGGATGATGACACTCCTCAGGGAGATGGAATTGATGCTAGTGGATCTACAGTTCTGCTTCCTAATGAATACCTTGATACTGACTGTATCCCACTTCTTACAACTGCTATTGGTAATCCTACTCCGGCAGAGAAAGAGTCTTTACTCTACTCACATACAGAAGATGGATTCAGCAGTGAGGAAGGTAAACAGTAGTATCTGCTAGCTGTTCATTACTTTAGTTCCAAATATAGCCAGATAAACTTTGCATGCAAGTAGCTATTTTGTTCATAATTTTAGGTTTACTCACTAGCTAACTAGTATTTTTTTTGAGACATAAATAACAATTATGTAGAGAGTAATACTTTTATTACACAGATTCTCCTGTAAGTCCACAAGGAGTAAGTAAAAGCCAAAGTCATGCTAGAGGACAAAGTCGAGGTAGGGGGCAGAGCAGAGGAAGAAGCCGAAGTCGAGGTAGGGAGCAGAGTAGAGGAAGAAGCCGAAGTCGAGGTAGGGGCAGTAACCGTGGTCCTACAGGAAACAATGATGAAGAATGGGTGTGGAACAACACCACCAATATGATAGCTGATATTCCCTATGTTGGAAATGTTCATGGGCCTAAAAATGAAGCTCTAGGTGTGACTGACATATTGAAAATATTTCATTTGTTACTACCAGAAGATTTTTATGAACACGTATTAGTTGAAACTAACCGTTATGCCCAGCAACAACGCGAGCTAAAAAATGACACGTCAGATCGGAATCCTGTTTCTAAAGAAGAACTCATGGCATTTATCGGCCTGAATATTGCTATGGGTATTGTGTCACTTCCAGAAACACATGATTATTGGTCCACTGACCCTATGCTTTGTCATTCATGGTTTCGGTTAGTAATGGGTCGTGATCGTTTTCAACAAATCCTACGTTATATTCATTTGGTGGATAATACTGCCAGTGTTTCTCGTACTGATCTACATACATTATGACAAATTGTAGAAAGTTCGTCCAATTTTGGATGTATTGACCAAAACGTTTGAAGATTTATATTATCCTCACAAACAACTTTCAGTTGACGAGAGTTGGCACTAAATGTCTATTATCTTTTATTCAGTACATGCCTGCTAAACCGACTAAATGGGGTATAAAAGTTTGGGTTTGTAGTGATGCTCACACAGGATATATTTACAGATTTGATATATATACTGGTGCAGATCATTCTGCCCCTAAGTCTGTTCACGGTCAAGCTTATGATGTAGTCATGAATATTATGTCACCTTTGCTTGGGAAAGGCCATTCTGTTTATACTGACAATTTTTATTCATCACCTCAGCTTTTTCAAGATTTGTTGGAAAATTCTATTTTTGCTACGGGTACAGTTCGCAGGAATAGAAAAAATTTTCCAAAATTTTTGGATACTATGTCAAAGATAAATCGCGGGCATAGTATATTTGCTAACCATGATAACACTACTGTTTGTCATTGGTTTGACAATAAAGATGTTTATTGCATATCTACTGGACTTAGTGATTCTATATCATCAGTCAAGCGAATTGTAGATAAACATTCAATGGATGTTTCTTGTCCTGAAATTGTTGTAGACTACAACAAACATATGGGAGGTGTCGACCTGGCCGATCAGGCCATATGTTACTACTCTGTTGGTAGAAAGACTCTCAAGTGGTGGCGAAGAATTTTTTGGCGTATGCATGATCAAGCTATAACAAATGCATTTGTTTTATACAAAGAAAATTTTCCAAGTACTAAAAAATTAAAACCTCAAAAACATTTTCGAATGCAATCAGCAGCATATGAACTTCGAAGGCACCCAGGTCGTCCTTATTCAGCACCACTTTCTAGATTAAGTGGAAAGCATTTTGTATATAGAAATACTGTGCGCAAGCGTTGTGTAGTGTGTGCATACAAACGACCCTCACTCCGAAGTAAGAAATATAATGATAAAAAGATTATGACTTGGTGTCCTAAGTGCCAAGTACACTTGTGTATTGGAAAATGCTTCGAGGCCTATCATGTTCGAATAAATTACAAGAAATTCTGAACTTTTTATATGACATTGTCACAATCACTCATTGCTTGAACTTGCTTCAATTATTTATTATTCATTGCTTTGTAATATAACTTATAAAACATTGTGAGTAAACATAAGCGTGACTAAAAAGGTGTTCAAAATTGAACATGAACAATGGGATACTATGAACAAAAGCTTACTAGTGCAATGAACTTGGCTAGCAAAATCTTTATACTTGTTTATAACATACATGAGCAAAAGATAAATATATGAATAACAAAAAAATTGTATTTCATTGTGTTGTATTATCTATGCTGGCAAGTGGTTACTGAATTACAAGATAAAAACCTTGCTAAGTTGTTGCCATGGCAACTACGTGGTTTTTTTGTGGTTAATATGGTAGAGTAATTCATACTCTATAATTTAAGTGTATATTATGTTTCTCATTCTTAATGGTTTCTCTGTTATAAACAGTTTAATGCAAAATCAGAAAATATACAATATTTAAAAGATGTATCCATCTGCTAAATAATGCTGTGTTGTCAATATTGCTAAAACTAAATTGCATATAGTAATTAGGTCAGTCCATTCTAATAATAGTTTATAATTTAGCAATTCTCCTGAAAGCAAGCCTACTCTTACTTATAAAGAAAGAACCCATACAAGCAGTTAATCACAAAAATAGACCTAGTGATGACATTGAGAGAAATCCTCTATACAATGATGATTTATTTGAAGGAGATCTGAAACTGCCACAGGAAATGATATTTAAATATTACAACTTCAGCAGCTTACCAATAAGCAAAGAGCAATTAAGAGATTACATGGAGAGGATGGATCGCGCAAATGGCAACAGCAGGGACCAGAATGTGTCCAGGGCTGCAATTGTAGATCTCGAAAGCAACTTGTGGATGAATCGTACCTTGAGATTCAAAATAGACAATGCAGTCCCACAGCAAACCAAGACATTGATACAACGTGCAATGAGACACTGGCAAGAGAACACATGTCTGAAATTCCTCCCAGCCACCACTCACACACAAGACTATGTCAAATTCATTAACTTTCGCAGTGGTTGCTTCTCCAATGCCATTGGCCAACGAGGCGGGATACAATACATCAACTTGTCGTTTGGTTGTAACCACTTAGGAATAGTGATACATGAAATAGGGCATGCTGTAGGATTCTGGCACGAGCAGTCGCGACCAGATCGGGACCGTTATGTGCAAGTAAATTTAAACAATATTGTACCCGGACGCGCATTCAATTTCCTTAAGATTCGTGACGACAGAGTTGACCATCAAGGTTCACACTACGACTCTATGGGTCCATAATGCATTACCACCTCAACTCATTTTCTAAACCAGGATGCACTGGTAGCGACTGCATTACATTATCTATTTCTAACACATCAGAGTATGTAAGGCAAGGGTCACCATTAGTGGGATGGTGGCAGAATTTGAGCGATCACGATATTTTACAAACTAACCGCTTATACTCCTGCCCCTGTCGATCTCGCAATGAAGGAATATACGGCAATCTGACCATATTTCTGAGATGCGGCTCTAATCTATTTAACCCACACAATCCCTTTCCTTCCGTATTTCCTACCGCATACGTCACAGTTACAGCAATTGATTGCAACAGTGATAGAACAGTTCGAAACTCTCGAAAAATTCAAAACAATGCCAATCCTCGCTGGAATGAATGGCTTGTGATGGGAGTGAGGACATGGCAGTTCTTTCGCATCAGAGCTGCTTGGGACAAACATATCACTCTTGACTTATCTCAATCCCTGACTATGTCACAGACCTTCACTGTTTCGTCAACAAGAATAATGCGTGAAAAGAACTGCCACAATAGTGATTGCACTAACTTTGTGGTGTTTGATCATGTAGTAGCTCCACCCACCTCTCGGACAGGTTCTGTTGAACTTCATAAACATACCTATCTCACCTGCCTACTACTCAAACTCTTAGCCACACTTATACTAACTTAATTTTATTCAAATAATAAATTATTATAAAAATAGTGAGGCTAACTTATAGTATCTGAGTAATTGTGTAACAGCACTGAGGATTGAAATACACTGCACTGCAGTATGGTGTAAAGCACTGAGGATTGAAATACACTGCACTGCAGTATGGTGTAAAGCACTGAGGATTGAAATACACTGCACTGCAGTATGGTGTAAAGCACTGAGGATTGAAATACACTGCATTGCAGTATGGTGTAAAGCACTGAGGATTGAAATACACTGCACTGCAGTATGGTGTAAAGCACTGAGGATTGAAATACACTGCACTGCAGTATGGTGTAAAGCACTGAGGATTGAAATACACTGCACTGCAGTATGGTGTAAAGCACTGAGGATTGAAATACACTGCACAGCAGTATGGTGTAAAGCACTGAGGATTGAAATACACTGCACTGCAGTATGGTGTAAAGCACTGAGGATTGAAATACACTGCACTGCAGTATGGTGTAAAGCACTGAGGATTGAAATACACTGCATTGCAGTATGGTGTAAAGCACTGAGGATTGAAATACACTGCATTGCAGTATGGTGTAAAGCACTGAGGATTGAAATACACTCATAGCAGTATGGTGTAAAGCACTGAGGATTGAAATACACTCATAGCAGTATGGTGTAAAGCACTGAGGATTGAAACACACTCATTGCAGTATGGTGTAAAGCACTGAGGATTGAAATACACTGCACTGCAGTATGGTGTAAAGCACTGAGGATTAAAATACACTGCACTGCAGTATGGTGTAAAGCACTGAGGATTGAAATACACTCATTGCAGTATGGTGTAACAGCACTGAGGATTGAAATACACTGCATTGCAGTATGGTGTAAAGCACTGAGGATTGAAATACACTGCACTGCAGTATGGTGTAACAGCACTGAGGATTGAAATACACTGCACTGCAGTATGGTGTAAAGCACTGAGGATTGAAATACACTGCACTGCAGTATGGTGTAAAGCACTGAGGATTGAAATACACTGCATTGCAGTATGGTGTAAAGCACTGAGGATTGAAATACACTGCACTGCAGTATGGTGTAAAGCACTGAGGATTGAAATACACTCATTGCAGTATGGTGTAACAGCACTGAGGATTGAAATACACTGCACTGCAGTATGGTGTAAAGCACTTAGGATTGAAATACACTGCACTGCAGTATGGTGTAAAGCACTGAGGATTAAAATACACTGCACTGCAGTATGGTGTAAAGCACTGAGGATTGAAATACACTCATTGCAGTATGGTGTAACAGCACTGAGGATTGAAATACACTGCATTGCAGTATGGTGTAAAGCACTGAGGATTGAAATACACTGCATTGCAGTATGGTGTAACAGCACTGAGGATTGAAATACACTCATTGCAGTATGGTGTAAAGCACTGAGGATTGAAACCACTCGATTGCAGTTGGTGTTAAAGCCCTGAGGATTGAAATCACTCACCACTGCGTATGGTGTAAACACTGAGTATTAAAACTACCTGCCCTGCCGTATGGGTAAAGCACTGAGGATTTGAAATACACTCATTGCGCAGTATGGGTAACAGCACTGAGGATTGAATAACACTGCACTGCAGTATGGTGTAAAGCACTGAGGATTGAAATACACTCATTGCAGTATGGTGTAACAGCACTGAGGATTGAAATACACTGCATTGCAGTATGGTGTAAAGCACTGAGGATTGAAATACACTGCACTGCAGTATGGTGTAACAGCACTGAGGATTGAAATACACTGCACTGCAGTATGGTGTAAAGCACTGAGGATTGAAATACACTGCACTGCAGTATACAATTGTTGGATCACACTTATTTTTTCATTCCACATGCGACAAAAATGCCATGCACGCACACGCATACATGTGCTGATGGGATGTTCCAATGCAAACACACATGCATACATGTGTGGACCCTCACTGTGATACATGTGAGTCCACACATGCATGCGTGCTATACATACCGTGTTCATTATATCCACCAGCCATCCCTTGGGGTCCTTGTGTGAGTGGAAGTTTGGCATCTGAGCGAACACTTTCTTATCTCCTCCAAGCACTCGAGTCCACAGAGACATGTCTGCCTGCCTGCTCTTCATTTTGGTGTGGAAGTTAGCATCAGCATCCAGTACCACTGCCAGTAGACTGAGCATGCCCATTGGGACCGGCTTCTGCTTGAGTCTCTCCGCTATGAGCTCCATCAGGATTCTGCACATGTCCAGTATACCATCCATGATGTTGCGATCCCACTTGAACACTGCCTCGTGGGCAACTAGCTGCACACACACACACACACACACACACACACACATTCACACACACACACATTCACACACACACACACTTTCACATACAAATCCAATGATACCTCTATCCATGATTGAGCGTACATAAAAAGTAACCCCCAACCCTCTACTTTCTACGAACTTTATCATCAGAGTACATACCTTCTCAAAGGCACTTGGTAGAGTCTTCTCAACAAACTTCCTGCAATTCTCATCTCCATCTGCTATACCAGGACCTGCAGGTGTCAATGCACACACACACCCACAAACACAAACACACACACACACACACACACACAAACACACAAACACAATCACACACACACACACATATTCCCACACGCATACATTCACAAATGCACACTCACATACATACCAGGGTTTGATACAGACATTTTCACCAGAAAAGAAGGGGGAGAGGGGGAAGGAACAACACTTACACAACAAATTATCTCATGAGTTATATTTAGTGTATTTTAACAATGCGAAAATTATGGGCAATTCAAGTTTCCAGATCCAGACTTCTTCACCCTCTGCCCTGATGAATATTTGGGTGTCATTGGAAAGGAAAACCAGAACACTCTATTGCAATTGTAGAAAACATTGTTTGTCAACCATTTCATTACATCAACTTATCAAATTATACCTTATGTACTAATCCAGGAACCATTATTGGTGGGTGGGAAAAAAAAAAAAAAGGGGGAGGGGGAGAGAGAGAGAGGGAGAGAAAGAGGGAGAGAGAGAGGGAGGGTACCTTTCTTTCTTTTTTTTCTTTGGGAGAGAACAACTGGAAGGGAGTCCCAATGTTTCCCCTCTGTATCAAACACTACACGCACGCACTCACACCACACACACCCAAGCATGAGCACACACACACACACACACACAGACATGAGCACACACACACACACACACACCCAGACATGAGAACACACACACACCCAGACATGAGCGCACACACACACACACACACACACACACACACACCCAGAAATGAAGCACACACCCACACCCACACAAACACACAACCACCCCGACATGAGCACACACACACACACACACACACATGAGCACACCACACATGAGCACGCACACACAACACACCAGAAATGAGCACACACACAACCAGGACATGAGCCACCCACACAAACCCCCCCAGACATGAGCAACACACACACCAGAATGAGACACACACACCCCCAGACATACACACCACCACACACCCAGAAATGAGCACAACACCACACACCACCCAGACATGGAGCACCACACCACACCCAGACATGAGCACACACACCACACAACACGACATGACCGCACACACACACACACCCAGACATGAGCACACACAACACACTACATAGCACACACACCCAGACATGAGCACACACACCCAGACATGAGCACAAAACAAAACACCTCCATGACACACACATCACATGAGCCACACAACCACAGGGACATGAAGCACACACACACTCACATGAGCACACACACTCACATGAGCACACACACCCAGACATGAGCACACACACCCAGACATGAGCACACACACTCACATGAGCACACACACACCCAGACATGAGCACACACACACATGCAACAAGCCACGAGGAAACGCTCACACTGCACACACACAACCACCACCAGATGAGGACACACCCCTCTCACTTCACATACTATATCCTTCACAGCCTAGTAAGAGTTACTCACACTTCACCCTGTTGACATAACTTAATCCCACTTGACTTTATCCACTTGCACATGCCACACCTCTTTCACACTGTTCTACATACCACAGTTCAAGGATCTTCTCTCCAGCACTCCACCTCACTATCTGATCTACCTCCTCCTCCATTCTGACTAACTTTATTGCTATTCCTGGCCCCCCACCTCTATTCTTACCCTCTCTAGCCCTACCCCAATTCACACCTTCCCTGGCTATAGCACTATTATTGGCCACACCCCTGATCCTTTAAGGCTACATACAGAAAATAATAGTGGGAGGGGCAAAACAAACGTTTAGAATTTAACAATATACTGTAAGTACAATACTGTAAATGTTTTTAAAAACATTTGCAAAACTGAGAAGTCAAAATGCTAGTGAAGAAGGATTTCTAGGGATGGGAGGTGGGTGGGTGGGTGGATGGGGGGATAAAATCTTATCTCGCTGGAGTGAAGGCCCCCTCCCCCTTTGCTCCTCCTAAATGCAGTTCTGCTTACCTTCCCTGACCATCTTGATGGTTGCCACCATGCATATGGCCAAACTCTCGTCTCTCTTGTACGGTATAGACCACTGATTAGTGTGGACACGCCCCTCCAATTCATAATAGTGCGTGAGGGGAAACTCGATGGAAGATGACAAATGACCTTCGTCACCCGTCACTGGGTCATGTGTCGTCTTCACACCTTCTGTGGTCTGGTCTCCTCTTCCTGGAGATTCCCTCTGGTTCTCCTTCATGACATCCTCGTAAGGAGGAGGCAAGTTATCCTGTCTGCTGTCATCACTCACCTACACACACACACACACACACACACACACACACACACACACACACCAAACAAAATACATTCCAACACACACATACACACAATAATGAGTAAGTGACACTGGAATTGTGTAAATTGATTATCCTTAACAAACATACAAAAAAAATAAATGCAAATTTTCTTGCTGCCGCTAGGCGGTCACGCGCACCTGGCAGAGCCAGGATGCCTGTGCACTAAGCAGGCACTGTGAGCCGTGCAAGCAAAGCTCCTGGAGCCGGGCTAGGAACTCGCAGGAGAACAGGCCTTTCCTCACAGCAAGTGGTGTGAGCACCCGAAGTCCCACCTGGACCATTGCTGTTTCATGAGAAAAGGCCTTGAATTTGCACCCCAGCAAATGCCAGGTACCCAATTACAGCTGGGTGGACTGGTGGGGCTGGTGGGAGGCAGATGGAAAATCAGATGGAAAAATTGCCTGAGTTGGGCTTGAACTCAGGACCTCGGGCCCTGAGCCCAGGACACAACCACTACACCAACAAACATACACACACATACGTACACGCATATGCACAAAAATAAGTACACGCATATGCACATGCACACACACACACACACACATACTCACACCGGCACATGCATACCCGTAACCTACTAAATACCAACAAGGAAAAAAATACAAATCCTTTTGCCGCCCACTCCTTGACAACGACAGAAAGGACAGAATGTGCTAGCAGAGAGGAAAAGAAGAAATGTCATTTACGAGTTGTCAAAAAAAGAGACCACCGTCATCGAGATTTGTGGTTAATGACTGACTGATGTACTGACTAACAAAGTGAATATTACAACTCTCATGCATGCACTGTGACGGTTAGATAGCTTGGAGGAAATACATGATGAAAATACAGTCACAATCACACCCACTCATTCTAACCACACCCACTCATTCTAACCACACCCACCTGTATTCACTCCCCTTACTTACTTGTCTCCCATACCCGAACCTCTCTTCATCGTCACTGCCGGGAGCCTTGTGAAACTCCGGCCCTTCCTCCTCTTCCTCCTCCATGTGACCACGCCTACTCCTCTGTCGTCCCATCTCCTCCACCTCATCCACCACATCGCGAAGGTTGCTCTCATCCTCGATGGAGTAGCTCACAGTCGTGGAGTCTCTGTCGGAGTCCGCCCCGGAGCCAGGCTGAGTGTCCGTGTCCTTCATATCTACGTCCTGATCGTACACTCTAGGTGGCACTGGAGGCGGGACATCAGAGTAACCCTCAATGTCGTCAATGTTGGGACTCTCCGGGAGCAGCAAGTGCAGAGCCTCTTCCACGTTGTTATGGCAACGTCTGAGGGTATCCAGGATGACATCGTCATCCTCTGTGAGCCCCATGGCCCGGATGGCCTCTAAACCCTCCTCTGCTGTCATGTCCGACATGATGGCTTGCTGACTCCGCCCAGCTCAGTCGCAACTGTCCAAACTTCACACCTCAATGTGATCACTCCCCCAACTTCATGCAGCAGGTGATCTGCAAACAGCCAACCATTCATGAGTAGTTATAGAAAACATATCCCTACACGTGCTAACCCACTCACTGGTAATCCAACATCCCTTGTCTGCATAGTAGCAGTGACCAGACACGCTCACTGCACTGAGCTAAGCAAACACTACAACCAAGCACCAAGGGTACGAACCCTCAGCTTTACTATACCCTAGCTAGCTATTACAAAGACCAAATGAATAATTTATTTGGAGTAGTATCAATATGAATATATACGCTAATAAGTAGCTCATATAGTCGATAGTAAAGCTTGAGTAAGTTGATTGACCAAGTTGATATGCAACTTGTGCAATGAAATGATAGACGTCAATGCTGTCTTTATAAGGGAAGCTTAAAATACAAGTGACACTCACCTCATCAAGTTTCAACGGGAAACTCCAAGCACTCCGGTAAACCACTGAGAATACAGTGTAATGCAAAACTATCACAGGCAGCAAAAAAAAAATTGCACACGTGAGTACAGCGTGACTACAGGAGGCATTACCAACAACCGCTTACAAGCATACGGCCTAAAAATAACTAACTCTTTCAGAAAAATAAGTCAAAACGAAAAATGCTGGTGTTTTAAAGGGACTTAAAATGTCCAGTACAACATTTTGAATAGTTTCAATCTTGGGAAGCTGCCATCTTCGAGATCCATGTGACAGAATAACTGACTGACAGACAGATAAATCAAGTAACCCTCTCGCACATGAGCGACTGAGTGCAACCAATAACCAGGGCAAATAGATATAAAAATTACCAGGCTAAATTCCACTAACGTAAACATGGATGGAAATACATATTTTTCTACAGATTCATACAGTGTACTATATTTGGTAATGCTCAAAACATAAGTACCCAACAACTAGTGTCTGAAAGGAGAATTTCAGCTCTGGGCTTTGCACCTAACAATCCCAGAAATACTATAGCTTTAACTTATCAAATCAGAGGTACCAGCAAAAAAGCTAATATTCCATAGCTTAGTAAATATCAGACTCGGATTGTTAAGCACCCCCTCTTACAAATTCAAAAGGTAAGGAAATGGGTGCTTAATATAAAATGGGTGCTTAATATAAAATGGGTGCTTAATATAAAATGGGCGCTTAACAGCAAGCGGTAACCTAAAACTGGGACATCACCAATCAGCAGACGAGACACATGGGGTGCTTAATAATAAGTGCTAAAAACCGGGAAGAAAACGGGCATCAACAAAAACGGCACTGAAGAAAGATGGGGCACTTAACAATCTGGGTCTACAGTATTTCATATAGCTTAGGTAATATTCTTCAGAACAGAAGGGATAGATAATCTATTTTCAAAAAATTGCTATAGGAGAGTCAATGATACTAACAGCCTATTCAATGTCCTCCATGTAGTACTACCACTGACTGTGGGTGGGTGTGTCCAATTATTTAGGAGAAGTTCTAATTAACTGACACGTCACAAGGAGGAAAAAAAATTATCACGTTGGTAAAATGAATTAACACAGTCATGTAAGGCATCATCTGGAAGAATAAGCAAACGCTTAAAAAAAACTGAATCAATAAGTAAAAAGTAGTAGAGTAGTGCCTGCTCCTAACAGTCAATCTGATTATTTATGTCTCACTAATGAAATGTTGAGCACTCTACACACACACACACACACACACACACACACAAACACAAACACAAACACAAACAAACACAAACACACACACACACACACACACACACACACACACAGGAGGCAGAGGAAGAAAAACTAGATGGAAAATTGACAGCGTGGGGCTCGAACTTAGGACCTCAGACCCCTGAGCCAAGGACACAACCACACACCAACTCATACACACACACACACACACACCTCTCTCTATCCCCTCCTCCCTCTCTCCCTGTCACTAGATGCAATGACTCTGTGCAATGTTTCCTTCAGATAAAGGAAGTCAAATACCTAACTGTCATAATGATTCACACCTATACTGCCTACAGTGTGTAGTACTACACTACCATACACACACTGCCACTAGACTCTTATATACATACCACACACAACTAAGCTAAAAAAATAAATGAAGCACCAAAGGAGCGAACCCTCAGCGCTATTAAACACTACCTAGCTAATATAATCTCAATGAAATGGCACATGGAAACGCTGTCTTCATAAGAGAAGAAGCTAAACTAGCCAGAAACACTCACCGATATGCATTTTCAATGCGAAACTTCACTTCTTTCAACAACTTCCCTGTGCATAAATCAAACTACACCGCTGGCTGCAAGAAATTATTTGCTCACATGATTATGATGTGACGCTAGGGGGCGTTGCCCATATAAGCTGGTACTTACCGCGGAGCTGAAAGCTTCGCGTTTTCTCAACGATAAGCCCGAAATAAAATAAAAGTAGCACAATAAAAGGTCCTAAATCTTCGTCCTGAGTAAGTTCATACCTAAATCAAATGTTAATTGTCGGTATTCTCCAAAATCAGAGCGTGACAGACAGACAGACAGACAGACAGACAGGACGACTACTACAACCCTCTCGCGCATGCGCGCTGAGGGTTAATTAATCTAAAATACTGCACAGTCCGTGTGGTGTGAAAAGGTGTGACACTACTAGCGCTGCCTGAGGAGGACCCATCAGCTAGGTACCACTAAAAACTAACAATTATCATTAACACTTCATGTGATATTCTCATACACACAAAGTCCCTTAATACATACACCCAGTACAGGTACCCTACAACCAGACCTTCACAAACATCTCAAGCTGTTAATCTATCATGTGCCATTGTATGTTCTTACTGAGACACTACAGCTGACTCTTACAGTGTCTGCACCTAACCAACATGGGTGTGGCAAAGAACACATACCTAAGAATTTCTAAGACTTAATTCTCACAGTACTTAAAGGACCACGGAGTGACCAGTACTACATGGCCACGAGTTACCAGTACTACCTTGCTAAGGTTCTGAGCCAAATTAACCTTGGAAGTTTTATAAGCTTACTGTAACGCTGCCAGGACTTACCTCGAGTCCGTACAGTACAATATACTAGGAACCCAGGCTACAGCAAGCCTTGGTTTGGTAGTATGAAATAAATAAAGGTTCAAGCTTCTTCCCCAGTGACCAATTCTGCCCCCAGCAGTCAGTTGTTAGTATCACGTGATACTAGCCGGACAAAATGGGGGTTTCCCGGCTCCTCCCTAAAGGGCCGGCGGGATATCAGAGTGCGAAATGGGCGTGAGCCGCGTTGCGTTCTACACGGGGCGCGTAACGTAACGTAGAAATAAAAAAAGGCGGTTATCTTGTGGTGTACTGGTCGTTAGTAAAAAACAAACAAATGGAGAGCAACAGAGTGGAAGTGTTGCTGGCCACAGCGAGCGACCCGGAGCATCCTCCTGAAGCAACTTTAGACGGGTATATCAAGCACAAACCTTTCTCCATTGTTTTATTTTATTATTAGCTATATGAACTAGCAAACCGGACACTTTTTGGTCGACCACTGGCCTCTACCCGCAAGAAGTGGTGTACAGTATCCCTTCCCATATCAATGTCACGTCCATCATCTTAAAAACAGCTGGAGGTGAGAAATTCATTGGTGTGAATATTCTACATGAATTTCATGTTGTTGTTTTTCTAGTTTCAAAATTGTCCGTGCAAGGCAGTACGTCAGGAGATAAATACTTTGACCTTGCAGACCAAGGTATATTCAAGAACCCATTTATTAAAAGGCTTCTTATTGGACTAAAGGGCTATTTATTGTAAATTTTATTTTTTCAGAAGTCACAGATGTAGGGAATCAAGTTCAGACTACAGATATCAAAGTGCCTAGAGATAATGCTGCCCCGTACATGAAAGTTGTAGTCGAAAATGGAATGGAACTGTTTGCTGCTGTTTACAGTGTAAAATTCCTAGATCTCTAAAACTCTCATCAGCCTGTTCAGCAGCATGAAAGACCCACCCACTTCTCAGCCCTCAAGCAAACTATAACTCTATCATGGCCATTAAATAATAGCTATATTCAATATTTTAATTGAAAATTCGTAAGATGAACTTTCTTTTCAATTCACCACCCTTCTTTCCATAGTATTCTATTGAAGTGGAAGCTACAAGGCAAGATCCAATACAATGAGTGACAAGCTCCTGGGGAGGAGAAATGCAGTCTGGCGAGTGCCCCTAACTCCTGACTAGCTAACTACTGAGCTTGGAAAACAAGACACTGTAGCCATGCCTTTATTTCTGATCTGACCAGGCATGTAGCCACAGTAACTGTGATCCACTCCTGAGACTAGTGTGAAATTTATTATTAGGTTACTATATAATATAGATGCAGCATGGATTGGATGGTACTACTAACCGTGTATATAGCTATGCAGCTATGGGTTAAATGTATTAATTTTTCCCTTAAATGCTCTTATAAATTCAACCCATACTCCACAAACAATTCATACATTTTTTTTTAAATTCATATAATATTTTAATTGCAATAAAGCAAGTACAATGCAGCAAATCATGCATACTTAAAATTCAGTAGACCAGAGCATTAAAGTCTGTGAATACTATAGACTCATCTAAAAATTAACTACTAATGTTTCTTTTCAAGTTCAAGTTCATAAGCTGCAAAATCATGCAAGAGAGGCAGCATAAGTCTATTGCTCCATAGTGAAGGTTTGTTTCCCCTTCTGCCTGTTAGTATCATTATGATAAGACTTGACTTCATACTGGATCAGAATATCCAAAGCACCTCTTTTCTCTGCATTCTTGCGAATAGATATCTCCCCATTAACAGTGTCACCTGAGAAGAAAAAAAAATGAAACAAAAACAAACAAAAACAAAAAAACAGTCAAGCATAACTGATGAACGACATGAGAAGCTAGTCAGGGACACAATATTAATGGAACAACACTATGAACTCACCTTCATGCACTTTAAATGGCTCTGCCAAATAAAACACAGTCTGCTTCCAGTGAGTTTCAGTCATTTGAGGACTAGTGCTCATATACACTGGATTAGCCACACCATCATCAAAACTAACATCAAAATAACTCAAGAAAGCCTGGAATCCAAACACACAAACATACAAGTTGAAATGTGCAACCTCCTCTCAGTAAAGAGTTCAACACTTACATTACAAGTATTGTCTTCCTGAATGAGAAGAGCAAACTCTGCATCAAACTCCATCTCCACACGGCGCATAGCAGCCAAGTCAAATTTCTAACACACCCAACACAGACTAATATATCTAGCCACATGCATCCATATCATCTTCTGCAACAACCATGGGTATCTCATAATTATCTAGCACATCCTGATGCATTATGCAGATTAGCAGCTCTCATACACTATTGTGTACTACCTAACATATGTAAAACCAGTATACCGAAAAAACCAAAAACAAGCAAGAACACAAATACTCCCACCTTAAAAGTATCAGAAGAAGACATAGTGCACTGGTCACTGATTAACTCAAAGTCTGGCTTCTTCAATACTCGCTGTTGAATACTCTTTGTATTGAAACCTACAACATAACATGGTCACCAATTATATCAACACTTTCCAGAAGAGAAGTCAGAGAACCCAAGTAATCTCACCTGCAATGCTGTCCCAACATGTTATTTTAGCAGCATACACATGCCTGTTAGATATAGCTTGAATGCACATTACTGCCTTGTTAGGATAAACTAAAACAAACATAAATAAACAACAAATCAATGAAGTTATTCATTACCCATCTTACCTTTTTTAGGATCCACAAGCCATTTATTACGAGCATATAAAATACCATCCAAAAGGGAATTAAACAGCAAAAAGTATCCCTAAAAATTATACCATAGGTACAAATAATAATATAATCAAGTAGTTAATAGCTTTAAACTTCTTACCATCCATTCAGATATTATAACATCAACTTGTGTCACTGGCAAAGAAACTTCATTAATCTTACCTTTAGCCAAAATTATATTATACTGCATATTGTTTTCACTGCAAAAATATAGCTATGAGCATCAAAATTGATATAGAAAGGGCACATTCATACGTGATAACTTCTTTAGCCTTGTAATAGTCGTCAGAATCCTCAACAGCATAAACTCGGGTAGCTCCAGACCTGACTGCTACCATACATAAAACTCCTGTACTGCAGCCAATAAATAGTACAACTTTTCCACAAACAAGTTTAGGATTCTCCTCAATAAAGTGGCGATATGTTTCAGTTCTCGTTGAATCCTAATAGCAAGATAAAGAAAAGCAACTCTATAATTGCTGTAATAGTTTGCCACACATTGCAAAAATAAATTTTATGCAAATACATAATTACCTGAAGTTTTGTAGGGTCCCCCCCAGGGCTACGGAACATTCTGGAACAGAAATCTTGTAAGTTTGTAGTGCTCAGTACATAAGATGTATAAGGAAAAGGGTACGGTAGTTCAGTATGTCTAAACATCCAACAAAACCAAGTCTTAGTCTACACCACAAAGTCAAGTGGCAATACTACCAAGCCACGATACTACCAAGCCAGACCAGCTAACCTTGGGAAACCAGTGGGACTGATAACTAGACCTCAAAAACAAGCTGGTTTAGTAGTGGAGCTAGGCTGCTGCAGGAGTGGGCCGGGCTGAGCTGCGTCACACTAGTGTCACACTAGTGTGCGCATGTGTGTGTGTGTACGCACTTGTGGTGCATGTGTGCCCTTATGTGGGCACAACTCCTGTTATGTCCTACTGTACCACTTGTTGTTTATTTAGTTCTCATTTTGTGCTTATTCTGTGCTATTTTATTTGTGCTTCAGCACATATGGCTGGCTAGCGAGCTGGTCTGACTGAAATTTAAATTTGAATGTAGGCTAATAATTTTTTTAATATTTTTGTTTAGTTTATTACTATTCTTTAGCAACGCACACACTTTCTTGTTCACTGCATATACCAGCTAAAAACCTGCGTTGTATTCTCTTCGTGACTTGACTATTGGACCAAGGATTTTCAAAGGGTAAGCAATCAAATTTCCAAGGATGATACGGGTAAGGATCGCTAAACTAACGGTTTTAGTTTAAGCTATATAGTCGCCTTTCCAAATTACGCTCCTTTCAAAATGCTCTATTGTACCAGGGCTCTAGATATAGCATTACGTTGTATTCTCTTAGTGACTTGACTATTGGACTTCGGATTTTTAAGTAAGAATAAATTTGCTACGTAAGGCGTATAGCTAGCTATGACGAACAGCAAATTAATAATTTCCCCCCCCCCCCCCCCTGAATTTCTTGCGCCCACGCTAATAATTCTAATTTACGTTTTTAAGTAGCCCCCCCGCATGGAAATGCAGGTAGAGTAGCGTTCTTACTAAGGAGAGTAGTGCTTAGCTTTTGTACAGTCCGAGAAGCAAAATGAGGTACTAAATGCTTGTGGATCCAGCTAAGTACCAATATCACCAATGCATGAGGTCTTGAATGAGATATTACACGGCTTGAACATAGCTAGTTGGAGATGTACAGCCACAATAGAGGCTGGTAAAGTATCATCAGGCTGGGTAATGCCCACAGTTAGTCCCAGCACTTTATGTATGTATTTAAGTATTTAATGAAATGTATTTGTGGAACTCTTGTACACAATCACTTTGTGCAGTTGATCTATACTTATTGGTATTGCTCATATATAAACTTTTCATCTATTTATGTTCTTGTGAAGTTCACAAGTTATGAACATAGCTAGCTAACATGAGTCATAATGACTTAAGTCCATCAGGTGAAGTTTTCTTTTATCTCTTGTCTATCAGTTTGGTTCTCTTCTTTTTGGTCAGCAATTGTGAAGAACTGTTTCCCTTTGCTTGTCAGCCAATGTGAACGTTTTCTTCTCCTTTTCAGTGTCATTCTCGTAAAGATATGACTTGACTTCATACTGTAGTTTGAAGTCCAAAGCCCCAGGTTTTGCGAAGTTCTCAACAAAACATTCCTGAAAAAAAACAACAACAAACAAATAAAAACAAAACAACAACAAACATTAAAAAAAAAAAAGGCATCAGCAACTACTAACAACTACTACATAGGGTACAGTGCCAACTTGTCTAACTGTAAGAGAAAAGGCTTGAACTTTGCTATTCGTCAAAAATTTGCGGTGCAAATTATAGCTATATGGCTAAATATAAACAATTAATAAATACATATTTATTTAATTACATATTTATATATTATATAAATAAGTACTAATATATATGAGTCCATACAGGGAAGAAACTTTATTCTGTAGCTAGTGTTATTTTAAGGGGTGAATGTGAAATTTAGATAATAACTTACAGATTAGTTGCAAGTTGTTCTAGTCATATTAGTAGCTATAACTGCCTTAAAAAAATAAGGTGGCTAAAGCATCTCTTCTGATAACACCTCCTCAAACTTCTAGCTACCACACAGAGTAGATATGATGTAGATGGATATGAGCTGATGAAGATGGCCTGACAAACAAACAAAATAACAAAGTTAGTAATATACCGAGCTGAGATATAAGTGAGTCTAGCTACCTCAATAAAGTTCACAATATACACTCTTCGTGGCAGTAAAGTCGTGTTGTTGATTGGATTTGAAGTTTTCTGTATGGTAGCTGTTAGAGAGTGCCACCAGAGGAGACGCTGACTTGAGTCTATACAACCACCAAGTCTAGCAGAAGAAACTGATAGTAAGAAACGATTACATTAAACTGATGTTGAACCTCCTTAGGGTGTTATACTAGATGAATGCTGACTGAACAGCTGTTTTTGTACATTCTGGGGATGAGCTAATAGGGCTTCTTCTGGTTAGTGAGTTCCCACACAGCACATAGTCTCGCGTAGCCAGACCCTTTACCAACCGTAACCGCTACGCGGGGAAGGAAAGGGTCTGGGAACATACAATACAACGACTTGTTCAGCAGCACCCCAAAAAGGGTGCTCAATTATCATATTCCGGTAAGCTTGCGGTATACTGTGTGACGTACGTGCATGAATAGGAAACCTGCTACCCGGACGTGGTCGTGACATCATTGGTTACCACAAGCGTTGGAATGTGATAATTGGAGCACCCTTTTTGGGGTGCTGTTGAACAAGTCTTTGTATTGTATGTTCCCAGACCCTTTCCTTCCCCGCGTAGCGGTTACGGCAGTAAAGGGTCTGGCTACACAGCACATGGTAGGTAGGATAGGTAAGGAATCATTACTAAGGCGAGTCAACATGTTAGAACAGTAGTTATTGTGTTTTATCATCAATACAGGGAGCCATTCAGCAGATGCTGGAATAAATTGTTTTAGTTATCCATTCGCCACAATACTGACCTAATTATAATTATAGATCCATTTGAATGAAATTTATAGACAGCTAAATATTCAGGCATGCATCCAGTCAGGCGGTGCATGTTGAATGCAGCAGTGCATGGAGTTCCTCTCTATACAGTTCCACTGCTGATATCCTTTGCAGCAGGTTGACTGCCAAGCTACTATCCCCATTCTGAAGCATCTCTGATATCATTCAGCTAAGTCAGTTACTGGGACCTTATGGACACATGGTCTCCTCAGCAAAGGTACTTGTTGGTAGGCACTGTTACTTCTGCCAACTCAGCAGACCACATTTCCATGCGGCAAGGAGTGACTGCATCAGGTTTCTTTTTATCAGACCTTGACATTCCTGTCAGTTCAGGTCTCACTAGTCACTGGTATAGGCAGCTGACTGAGTTCGCTGGGTAAGTCACTAAAGCTGCGTGGCAATGCCTCCCCCCTCTCTCCCTCACTGAGCACTCCTCACAGGACATGTCTTCCCAGGGAGGCTATGTCAGCCTCACAGTGTTGACATTTGTTAACAATTTTAACAGCTACAAGATACCCTTATAAAATTATTACTATTAGTGATTTAATTGTTGAAATACATTAGTGGAGGAAAAAAGTCAAGAGCTAATTCAATTGTGCCATATAAAATACATTTCAGCTAATGAACTATACAAAGACTCTAGTCGCCAGTGAAACTGACCAACATCTCTACCAGTCCATTAGGTCATAGAGTAGGTTTGCTTCCCTTTTCAACCATGAGTATCTGCACCACTGGACTGGACCTCATACTGGATCTGGATGACTAGACCACATGAGTTGGCAGTGTGTTTGCGCACTGATATCTCCCCGTTCACAATGTCTAAAAAAACCTCTGCAAACTATGGGGGAAAAATTGATCAAACCAAACATCAAACAAAAAATAAGAAATTAGCTACAATATAAAATGTGTAAATATGCCTCAAACTGGCACTAAGTTCAGAACTTAATATCCTGAGGCGGTCACCAATGGCTCGAGGTGCATGCTAGCACCAATCCAGTTATAGAATCTCCATAGTTACCATTGCAACTAGTTCCTAGTCTGTATATTTCACTGACAGCAATCACTGGATTATTAGTAAGTACCCTATACACTATTCCTAAACTACCTCTGTCTACTATCTGAAACATTATAACATTAATAATAATTTAAGAAAGTTTCAATCTAGCTTTTATGAAGGGTCAGAACTTATTAAAATAAATTTAATTCCCAGATAAAATTAACTTATTTACACAGCCAGTAAATTAACACTTAACCTGACATTGTGCAGGGTATATTAGCTTGTACCACTTGCTAATGATCTTATGAAATCTCCAGATAGAAATATTTATTTACACAGCAAATCACCATAGGGTCCTCTGTTTTAGTGACTTTGGAGGACTAAACTAGGTAAGAAGTCGAAGCATCAGGTTAAGCTTGTGAATATACTAAATAGAACTGATAGTATTTAAGTAGAAATGTTTAGTTGATATTTTACATACTAATTAATAGGGAAACTCCCACTAATATATAGCCAACAAATCATATAGGCAGCTGGCTGAGTTCACTGAGTAAGTCACTACAACTGCATGGCAGCAATGCCTCCTCCCTCCCTCTCTCCCTCACTGAGCACTCATCACAGGACATGTCTTCCCAAGGAGGCTATGTAAAAAATTATTATCCACAGTATTAGTGAGTTAGTACACAACAATTGAAATAGAGGAGAAACAAAAAACAAAAACAAGAAATCCAAGTCAGAAAAAATGTGATCATGCCACATAAGTACATTTCAGCTTCGCCAGTGAAACTGACCAACATCTCTACCAGTCCATCAGGCCATAGAGTAGGTTTGCTTCCCTTTCCAACCATGAGTATCTGCACTACTGGACTGGACCTCATACTGGATCTGGATGACTAGACCACGTGAGTTGGCAGTGTGTTTGCGCACTGATATCTCCCCGTTCACAATGTCTCCTGCAATTTAATAACACATGATAGTTGTAATAGGGCAGGTCAGAGTTCAACTGGACAGGTTAGTAGGTTCACTTTAACAACAAATAACAACAAACCCTAGTACGCTACCAGATGGGTGTTTTATAGTGATGTTTCATAAGGAGTCAAATAGTTATAAAAAATAAAAAAAAATAAAAAAAAGACCTTTCCCCTTCCCAACCCCACCCCCTCCACCCCTCAAAAGAAAAACAAACAAACACCAACAACAACAGAAAAAAACAAACAAAAAAAACAAACAAAAAAAAAACATGACCAAAGCAAACTATGGATGAAAAAGTTCAACCAAAACCAACCAACTTATAACAAAACAAAACAACAAAAACAAACAAACAAGAAGTTAGCTATACGATGAAATGTGTAAATATGCCTCTAAATCAGAGATCACCCATGGCTCGAGGTGCATGTTAGCATCGATCCAGTTATAGCATCTCCATAGTTACCATTGGAACTAGTTTCCTAGTTCCTAGTTTATAATGGCACTCTAACATACTGTGCAGCTATTGGATTATTAGTAAGTACCCTATACACTACTCCTAAACTACCTCTGTTACTATCTGAAACATTATAGCTAGCTAGCTAACATTAAAATAATTTTAATTCCCAGATAAAATTACTTATTTACACAGTCAGTAAATCAACAATCAACCTGACATTGTGCAGGGTATATAAAACAGTAAGCTGGTATCACTCACTAATTATCTTACAGTTTACAATGAAATCACCATAGGGTCCTCTGTTTTAGTGACTTTTGAGGACTTAAAAACACCAGGTTTAGCTTGTGAATATATTAATATGCTAAAGAAATCTACTGTTGTTTGAGTAGAAACACTTAGTTGATTTCTTTCTCACACTGTACTCCATGCCCACTGAATACTAGTCTAGACTTGCATTAGATTCCATTCCATTATTGTCTTATTAATTTTCCTGGCTTACTTTCAGAATGTGCAGATATTTTTCAGAATGCAGATATGAAATATACGCAAAGTATGTTAAAATACTATACATGCACGTGAACTATTAAAAGATTAGAGAATATATATTTAAAAAGATGTATCCATCTGCTAAATAATGCTGTTGTCAATATTGCTAATACTAAATTGCATGTAGTAATTAGGTCAGTCCATTCTAATAATAGTTTATAATTTAGCAATTCTCCTGAAAGCAAGTCTACTCATACTTATAAAGAAAGAACCCACACAAGCAGTTAATCACCAAAATAGACCTGGTGAGGACATTGAGAGAAATCCTCTATACAATGACAATTTATTTGAAGGAGATCTGAAACTGCCACAGGAAATGATATTCAAATATTACAACTTCAGCAGCTTACCAATAAGCAAAGAGCAATTAAGAGATTACATGGAGAGGATGGATCGCGCAAATGGCAACAGCAGGGACCAGAATGTATCCAGGGCTGCAATTGTAGATCTCGAAAGCAACTTGTGGATGGATCGTACCTTGAGATTCAAAATAGACAATGCAGTCCCACAGCAAACCAAGACATTGATACATCGTGCAATGAGACACTGGCAAGAGAACACATGTCTGAAATTCATCCAAGCCTCCACTCACACACAAGACTATGTCAAATTTGTTAACAGATACAACGGCTGCTTCTCCACCCATGTTGGCCGGGAAGGTGGGATACAATACATCAACTTGCCGTTTGATTGTAACCACTTAGGAATAGTGATACATGAAATAGGGCATGCTTTAGGATTCTGGCATGAGCAGTCGCGACCAGATCGGGACCGTTATGTGCGAGTAAATTTAAACAATACTTCACCTCTAAATTGGTTCAATTTCCTTAAGATGAGAGATTCTGTTGTTGACCATCAAGGTTCACACTACGACTATGGGTCCATAATGCATTACCACCTCAACTCATTTTCTAAACCAGGATGCACTGGTAGCGACTGCATTACATTATCTATTTCTAACACATCAGAGTATGTAAGGCAAGGGTCACCATTAGTGGGATGGTGGCAGAATTTGAGTGATCAAGATATTTTACAAACTAACCGCTTCTACTCCTGCCCCTGTCGATCTCGCAATGAAGGAATATACGGCAATCTGACCATATTTCTGAGACACGGCTCTAATCTATTTAACCCACACAACACCGATCCTTCTGTATTTCCTACCGCATACGTCACAGTTACAGCAGTAGACTGCAACGGTCTTAAAACTGTTAGAAACTCTCAAACAATTCAAAACAAAGTCAATCCTCGCTGGGACGAATGGCTTGTGATGGGAGTGAGGACATGGCAGTTCTTTCGCATTAGAGTTTGGGATCAACAGATCACTCCTAGCTCTCAATCCCTGACTATGTCACAAACCTTCACTGTTTCATCAACTCCAAAAATGCGTGAAAAGAACTGCCACAATAGTGATTGCACTAACTTTGTGGTGTTTGATCATGAAGTAGTGCCATCCGCCAATTTTAGGAAAGGTTCCTCTATACTTCATAAACGAACATATGTCACCTGTCTACTACTCAACCTCTTAGACACACTTGTACTGCACTAACTTAATTTTATTGAAATGATAAACATTGCTATAATTATTGGGCCCAATTCTTCCAAAGAAACCCCGTTGCAGTGTAACAGTGCAACTTGTACTGTAAACAACAAAATTGGGAGGGGAGGGGACCACTAAACTAGACAATTACTCCATTGCTGCCAACAGTAACTGTAAAAATACATACTAATTAATAGGGACACTTCCACTTATCTATAGCCAACTGATCATATAGGCAGCTGGCTGAGTTCGCTGGGTATGTTGCACTTGGCAATGCCTCCTCCCTCCCTCCCTCACTGAGCACTAAACCTAGGGCATGTCTTTCCAGGGAGGCTAGTAAGTGTGTAAAAACTATTCAGTAAGACCTTGCGATACATGCACAGCTACATACAAGTGCTAAAAGCATAATACAAGTTTCTCATATAAAATTATTATCTACAGTATTAGTGAGTTAGTACACAACAATCGAAATAGTGGGGAAAACAAGAAACAAAAACCCAGAGTCAGAAAAAATGTGATCATGCCACAAATATACATTTCAGCTAATGAACTATACAAAGACTCTAGTCGCCAGTGAAGTTTGTCAACATCTCTACCAGTCCATTAGGTCATAGAGTAGGTTTGCTTCCCTTTCCAACCATGAGTATCTGCACCACTGGACTGGACCTCATACTGGATCTGGATGACTAGACCACGTGAGTTGGCAGTGTGTTTGCGCACTGATATCTCCCCGTTCACAATGTCTCCTGCAATTATTAATACCACATGATGCCCAGGCCTGCTCTGAGAAGGCCTGGAGAATGCTAATTAAACATTAACTCATTTATTATTGATTTCCTGTGTGCATATCCTCTTCCTCTTTAGTAATTGTATCACTATTCTATTTAATGCCCAATGTGTGCGGTTTTGCTCTCTTGCCTTGTGCATATTTTCTTGTGTAAACAATCACCCGTTGTTTGTTCTGTCACCACTTATCACCTTTTGATCTGACTTGTATTTACTTATTCAAACTGACCCCCTTCCAAAAAAACAAAAAAACAAAAAAAACAACAACTACAAAACATCAAACCCCCAAAAAAACAAAAAAAAACTAACAAGCAAACAACAACAATAACAAACAGAGATGGACGTTGATCAAAGTCCTATTATTACCGAACACAAACACACATACATCATCCAGACACTACTACAAGCCCGACGTTATTTACCATCAACAACTTTAAATGGCTCCTGCAGATAAAACACAGTCTGCTTCCAGTGGGTGGGAGGGGCTCTAGGGTCAGTGCTCAGACATGCAGGGTTACACACCTCACCAAATAACACATCAAAATATCCCAAGAAAGCCTGATAACAAAGACAGACAACAGAAGTATAGTTCAGTTTCTCAATCTACACAAGACCTCACGTGACATGTGGTATTCTCGCGCATCATGATGGAAAATTTGGCATCAAAATTCAAATCTCCTACTCCCACTTTAGTCAGATCCAACCTCTGAACACAGACACAAATCAAATGCAAATATCACTTTTACCATATCAATACTTGAAAGTGAGCACATAACCACACTCAGTGAGTACATAACCACACCCAGTGAACACATAACCACACCCATTTACTACTCAGTTCCAGTAATGCTAGGGACCTTTAGATCTTGTGTCATATGATATGGTCTACAGCTGCAACACCTACAGATCTCAGCTACCAGGACTGCTACTGGATTACACTCTACCGAGTTCAATAGTTTTATATTACAGGAAATATATAATTACTGGCAGGCTGTCAATTTAGCAGGTGAGAAAACTCACAACAAATATCCTTGTCCACTCCATAACTCAACTAAATATTACCACAGAATGGGCCAAATAATAGATTCTGTACAGTGGCACTTACTACATGGCAACAACAGTATTTAGGGAGGGGCATGGGCGGAGCGAAGGGAGAGCATTTTAAGCCAGCTCAGCTCAGCATATGTTCTGGCACTGCAAGAGTCTATTATACACAAAGTTACTATCGTTGCCTCTACTAAGAAAAGCTGTTGTCTCTCCCAGGTTCATTGTCTGTACAGATACTTGTCCTGCTTTAGGCAGACTAATCTGAGCTGTGACCACACCCACACCTACCTTAAAAGCGTCAGTGGAGGACACAATGGATTGGTCACTGATCACCTGAACATCTGGTTCAGTCAACACTTCCTGTGCCATACACTGCATCCTGAAACCTAAAAGAATGAAGAAAAATAACTAAACAGCAAAAACAAATCAATAACAAACAGGGATAAAACATACTGGGAAAAACAAAAACAACAACAACAACAACAAACAACAAACAACCACTCATCTTCTCACCAGCAATATCATCCCAGAACTTCACTTTTGCATTATACTCTTCACTATTGGATATAGCTTGGATGCACATCACAGCCTCGTTAGGATAGACTAATAGCATCATACATAAACAACAAACATAATAAACAAACCACACCGATTACTACAACTTACCATTGTTGGGGTCGACTAGCCACTTATTACGTGCAAACAGAACACTATCCAGCATCGACTCAAACAGAAGGAAATATCCCTGGAAACAAAATAATACATACACTGTCAGGCAAAGTCTCACAATGACCCTTATCACTTGGGGGAAAATGTAACTAGCATCTAAGTGGTGTGCTTCAGCACAAATGGCGAGCAAGCTAGCCTAACTTTAAATTAACTATGAGCCACTGATCAAGGCATAATTGGAATAGTTGTTGAAATTGAAATGTTTTAACTTGACCTGCTCATTCAATTGCTTATGACCAAGAGAAAATAGTGCTGTTAGTCCACTATACCTTTACAAAAGTTGAGATGCTTAGGTCTGCTTTAAGACTACATGTAGCTTGAGGTTCAAGGCCAGCAACCCATGGTCGCGACAAGTTTATTAATTGTTATTTTATCAAGACAATTTACCAACTTACATGATTAGTGGCATGGGCGAAAAAAAAGGGGTGGCATGCACCATATAAGCAACAAAACGAACAAAACAAACAAACATTTCAATTGTGTAGCCCTTGCAAGTGTCTCGCTCACTAATAAATATCTCAAATGGATTCTAACTGGAAAAATAATCTTTTACATGTATGTAGTATTAGAAGCAGTAATAATAGTAGTAGTAGCATCAACTCACCATCCACTCTGATATAATGATGTCCACCTTATCCACTGGCAAAGATATCTCCTCTATCTTGCCATGGATAAGAACTATGGAATCACTCATGTTATTGGCTCTACACAAACAAAGAGAACAAGCTATCAGATGGTAGTTCTGTATCCCTCCCACACCTTACCGGACGATGTCCTTTGCTTTGTGAATAATATCCGAGTTGTCTACTGCATACACTTTCTTAGCTCCAGCTCTAACTGCCATCATGGACAGGATGCCAGTGCCACACCCCAAATCTAGCACTACCTTGTCAGCCACTACAGCAGGGTTCCGCTCTATGAAATACTGATAAGTCTCCATTCGAACTTTGTCCTAATATACAAACATACACACATACATACATATACATGCACACATTGGAGACTCTTTTTCCAGAGTTTTTCTAAACTTGAATAAATTACAATGTCAATATGGTATATAGTTTTCTGTGTTATTCCAAATAAATTATTTCCACTCGTGACTAGTATGAACAAGGACTACTATAGACTCAGCATAAGTTACACATGCAGTGTCATATGCATGTGAGACAGTTTACATATATTATAGTTTCAGCTCATATTAGGTATATATGTAATATATATATAATATATATATAATATATACTTACATAGCACACTTATTGCATATGTCTATTGGCGTACATGCTGCACACACTCTATTGTGAGCATGTCTTGCACGTATGCCCATTCTCACCAGCTTCCCTCAGCGTGTGTACAAAGTAAAGGAGGGTGTGAGAAAATTGTGTGCAGAATGTGTATAACTACATACATATGTGTGCAGAGCATAAGCTACAATTATGTAAGGATAGGGACATTACACTCTAAAGTACAGAAATGAAAAGAAGGTGTGGCACTTGATAGTTGCGAAGATGGAGTGCCAATATATGCACCACAGTTAAGAAGTCTGAGTTCAAGCCTTGAGTGGACAGTGAGTATGAACTTCCCGTAGATCTCACTTGTCAACGTCAGTCACTCCTGATTAATACTCTTCAAAATGTCTCAAGAAATAAAGGACGTAAAATTCTCTGCAGCTATCTCTGATATGTAGTCCAGCATTGGTACGGTCCAGGATGGATAAGGTACCACCGGTACAAGTTATACGCCACATTGTATCAGTGAGGATCGGCAGCTCAAGTCATTCGTACGATCAAGCAATCATATCGTACGGCAGAAGTTTTGGCAAAGTCATGGAAGAAATAATGAGTGAATGGATCTTGAAGTCAAGAGTCCCGTGTAAGCACTACCACAGACAGCGCAGCAAAAGCTATACAATTATGGTGGAATAGGCTCTGATGTAGAAAGAAGATGTGATTGAGCTTGGGATGTGCTCGGAAGTTAGCTAGTGCTTTTCCCTCTAGTTAGAAGTGATGAAGGGACTCACAATATCTCAAAACCTCCTCACTATCCCCTAATCATCTCATTCCAGGGAGTACATATAAAATTATTTCATATGCTGTATACTGACTAACATTACCATATAATCTTGGCCCACCATGATATAGAAATATCTGTTGTACAGGCAGGGCTTAAGTAAACCGAAAATATATCATTTATCCAGATGGGAAATGTTAACTTGAAGTAGTGGGTTAATACATGGTACAGCTAAATACAATCTTTACAGCATTACCCTGTAGTACTCCAGACAGCACCTGACCTGTACCTCTGACAGGTGCTAGTGGTTAGGGCATCAGCGCATTGAGGCCCTGTCCACTAACCAGGGTAGGTGTGGACTTGGTAAATATAAACCAAAAATTACTACCACAGTCTCATAGCCAGCAAGTGGATCTGCATGTGGGTAACTCTGCAAGAGAATGGAGCATCAACATTAGCTGAAAGACACACAGGGTAACAATAGATACAGGTGTCAGTCCAGCAAGTGCCCTGAAGCTTGTGAGTGTCTCTATAGAGCGTTTTCACCAAGACGTCAACAATCACGTGTGCCTCCAATGGTGGTGTACAGCTAGCAACTGTAAACGATGGTGATGTGTGTAGTAGTCGGCTGTTCTAAGCGATCAGGGAGAGATAGAGATGTCTCTTTTTCAGAATTCCGAAGGTTGTAAGCGGGCAAGGCCCACAGAATCTGTTGGAGCTCAGTAAGAAGCGTAGAGATGGCTACTTGGCTGCTATTTCCAGAATAAGGGTGACAGATAAGATTTTGAACAATGATAGGATCTGTTCCAAACATTTTATTGCGGGGAAACCAGCCAATTTGGAAACAAATCCTGACTGGCTTCCTACATTGAACCTTGGATATCAAAAACATACTGATAGTCAAGGGACAACTGAGAGATGGAGCAGAAGAAGAGCAAGAGAAACAGCTAAAGAAGAAGAGAGAGATAACTGTGTTGAATTAGACTTTAAGCCCTCCTAAAGATCAAGACAGTGATAGCATCAGTAATTTGAAGGACTGCAGTATTCAAACAGAGCTAACTTCAAGCTTGGTAAGTCTAGATTTAGTTACAATCATAATAGTTTTAGATTTAATTTGTTTTTATAGATTGCTACGATGCAAACTGAACTCAACAACTGTTATGAAAGTATTAGTAAGCTCAAATGTAACTCTCCATTTAGTCCAGAGTCTCTCCAAAGCAGCAATTATGTCCAATTTTATACTGGTCTTCCTAACTTTAAAGTTCTTAAAGCTGTGTTTGATTATGTTGTACCACCAGAGAGTAATGCTACAAAACATCCTACCAAGTTGGACAGTTTCCAGGAGTTTATAATTGCTTTAGCCAAGCTATGCTTGGACAGTCCATTGCAAGAATTTGCGAATCGGTTTCGTAATCTACAGCAACAGTATCGAGAATTTTTTTTGAAGTGGCTTACCATACTGGATATCAAGCTAAAACCCTTGATTAAGTGGCCTGACCGTGCAATGTTGTGGACATCAACGCCTGCCTGCTACAGAGCTTCTTTTGGCAAGAAAGTAGTTGTTTTTTCTGGACTGCTTTGAGGTATTTATAGAGCGACTGTCTAATCTATTGGCCAGAGTGAGCACTTGGTCAAGCTATAAACATCATAACACTGTGAAAGTGTTGATCGGTATTGCACCACAAGGTGTAGTTTATTTTGTCTCTGATACATGGGGGTAGAGTCAGTGATAAATAACTTACCGATCACTGTGGCATATGAACTATCTTCTTCCTGGTGATGTTGTTTTGGCTGATCGGGGTTTCAACATCGCAGAATCTGTCGGTGTTATGCAAACCAAATTGCACATTCCATCCTTTACTAAAGGAAAAAATCAGCTGTCTGCTCTGGAGGTGGAAGACACTCGTAGTATAGCAAATGTCAGAATTCACGTTGAACGTGTTATTGCGGCTGTTCGTCAAAGGGAACTTTGCCGATTGATTTTATGATCAAAAGAGACCAAGAAGATATCCTCCTTGTTGATCATATAGTGCGTGTCTGTTGTGCTCGTTATAACATCTGTGATTCTGTAGTACCATTTGATTAACTTTTTTGGTTATATTATCATTACCTAGCTACTTAGTTGTGTGTCACCTTCTAAATTCTAGTTTTTCAATTTAATTATTAATAATTATAAAAAAAATTATAATCACATAAAATATAAGAGTTCCATAGTGATACATTTACAGCAGTTTTTCTTTTGATTTTCCTTTTGACTTGAACTCGGGTAGCTTTCTGCATGCAGGGCAATACCATTTTCCTTTGAGAACAATCTTAATCTTTAAACATCTGGTGTGGAACCATTCAATAGTACAGTTTGAATTGTCACATCCAATCATTTCATCTCCTTCAAGCTCAGGCTCTTTGCAATAGCAGTATGTTAAACATTGGTCACACCGTCACAGTCCTCCGAACTTTTAGATTTGGATGGGCCAGGTAGTGTAGAGGAAGAAGAAGTAAAGTGTCTCGTGCCCCAGCAATTCAGGAAAAATACAAATCTTAAAAAAATCAATATACTTGGTCAAACATTGAGTCCAAAGATCTCGATCTTCCTGAATACGTTCACAAAATATTTCTGGCTCTTTGTTGTCAGGAAAAGTACACAAAACAAAATCACAATATTCCACACCACATACAAAAATCTGGGTTCAGACCTGATAATAATAAGAATGTCTATGGTCTAATCTCAAAGTATCATCTGGGTCTCTTCAAGCTAAATTTTTTATCAACTGTGCGGAATCATAAATACTCTCATTCCTGTGACAGTAAGAACATTTAACTTCAACAACTCCTTTTGAGCAGCATGCACAGCAGACAATTCCATCAGGAGAGGCTCCAATGTGTGTCCATAATGGATTGATGACCAAACCACTATCGTTGACTTCAAAATTGTTATGAATTTTTATCATTTTTTTCCTGTACAAATCACGTGCAGTTTTTTCATGCTTACATCCCCAGGATGTCACTTTAGTACTGAACTTAAAAGCTTCTGTGTAGCAAATGCATTTTATTAAACTCTGAGAGGGATTGGCACAATCTGTATGATAAACAGACTTCATTTTTGAAGCAGTAACCCTGCCAGCTCTGTACGTAAACCAAAGTTTTGAATGACTCTGTTCTTTAGTAGACTTCTCAATAGCTGCTACCATTTCAGGAGTTAACTCAATGGTAACTTTAGAATAAGCCTCCAACAAAGTAATATAGTTATACTGTAGGTATTCTTTTTTTATACAGCTCTGTTAAAGGTACTGGAAATTCTGGAAAATCACTCTTTTTGGTTTATAATTTTCAGCATATGGAGTAGTTATAGATAGTATGGAAGGTTTTGTTCCACATTCACTAAGTTTGCTGTAAAAGCAGTTTATATCTGTAGTTTCAGGTGAGTCAATGATAGGTGTTCTTCTTATTCATTTAGAAGGATTAGAAGGAGTTATTTCCACACTGTAATTTTCAATATAACCAGTCACTTCTATTTTAACAGAAAATTAAATCTGTTATTTGTATTTTCAATATGTTATTATTACATCAAAGTGTTAAATATACCTAATTTAGTTAAATTAACTATATTTTTAGTTAATACAGCTAAATTGTTACAAATGACTAATATATTGTTAATATAACTTTTTAATTTGTTAAAACTAAATTGTGAATTAAGTTAAATTTACATTACCATTAGTTAAAACAACCAGATTGTTAAAATTAACTAATAATATTGTTGAAATAACTTTCTAGTTTGTTAGAACTAAATCATTAAGTATGTGTACTTCAGTTAAATTTACAATAACATTACCACACTGTTAAATATTAACTAGTATTTTGTCATCACAACTTTCTAATTTTTAACGAAACTAATTCAATTTTATTACACACATAAACTGAATAAGATTTTTTTCATTATTGTAATTGTAAATATAATTTTAATAAATAATTTGAAAATAATCTGGCTTTTAAGGTTCAAATAATTTATCCTCATTGTACACATAATAATTGAATAATAAAAAATACAATCCATTAATGATACATAAACATTACATACTAAATAACAATAAATTGTCTCGGCAAAATATACTTTTTATTGTTTCCTTGAGCAAATGATTTGCGAATATGTAGAATAGGAAATGCTTACACTTGCAAAAAGGACAGGTTTCTGGAATTGAAGTAGACATCTTCTAAAACTGTTTGCATCAATAGTTAATTCCTCCTGCACACACTGGCAAAGATGATTGCAGAATTCCAGAGCTAATCTTCTTGGGTAACTACCTGGTAACTATAAACAGCGTGTGACTATCACGCCCCGCCCCCTTCACCACAACTGTCGTCAGTTCACGTGGTTATCACTCGACCAAGCACAGATTGTCCTTGAAGAGTAAGAAGAAGGTGCAAGCTCTGAAAGTGAATTGTAGCGCTGAAGTGTGAAGTTTATTAACGCGGAAAGTGTGAAGTTTACCAATATCATGGATTTCTTGATGAAGTCGGTGGAAGAAGTAGGTACATATTTAGTGAATCACAACATTTCGGAAGCTCATGTGGATATTTTTCGAGGTAGGATTAGTAGTCAAGCTGCTGCTTGAATCAAAAGTTTTAGCTGCTATCTACTTCTTGTAGTGAACTAAGTATGTGTTGCCTTACTGATAACACTGAGTTAGAAGAAGTTTAGCTTTGTATATATGTATACTTAGAAAATGAAATTGATGGAGAGAGTTTTTTGGAATTAACAGAAAGTGATGTGCAGAAATTAGTGAAGCCACTTGGAGTAGTGAAGAATATTTCTAAACTCATTAATTCACTCCAGATTCAGGTAAAGTTTATATGTATGTACTTTTTTGTTGTTTTATTTTAAAGTATAAGTAAATGAAAGATTGTAGTGGGGAAGAAGTGTAGTATTTTCAACTAACTTTGGAACTGATACCTAAAGAAAATTTGTCAGAATACCTAGCATAGGTGTAGACTCGTCTCACTAGCCAGACCCTTTACCTAACCGTTTCGTTCTGGTACTTTGCTTGTACCCGACACCCTGAACTGCAAGGCAGAGGAGTGATGGGGAAGTAGCTGTTGTGGATGAAAGGAAGATTGATCCAAGTAGTGGCTGTGCTGAGAAAGTATAGAGTGGATGTAGCTGGTCTACAAGAGACTAAGTGGTTTGTATGTAGTGTGTACAATGTTAGTGATAGTGTGGTGATAGCTGCAGGAAGGCCAGTGCCTGGTGCTGGGGTGCAGTGGTGAAGCAAAGAGGAGAGGGAGTGGCTATTGTTCTGTCTAGAGCAGCTGTGGAAGCATGGAAATGTGGAGGGATTAAGTGGAAGGGATGGAGCTGTAGATTAGTGTCTACAGAGCTGATGGTTGATAGCAGTAATGGTGAAGTGCTACACGTGGTATCTGATATGCTCCTACCTTTGGTGCAAGCAGGGAGGAGAAGGACAGCTTCTATAGCCTGCTGCAAGATGTGCTCTCATCGATACCATCCCAGGAGAACTATGTGTTGTTAGTGGATTTCAATGCTCGTGTGGGCTCAAGGAGTGAGAATGATAAATGGCGAGATGAGAGAGGTCCACACGAGCATGGAGTCCTCAAGGAAGCTGACAAAGAGCTGCTTTCCTTCTGCAATGTAAATGAGGCTATAGTGTGCAACATGTGGTTTCAAAAGAAGGTCATACACAAGCAGGCCTGGCAGCATCCTAAATCAGAGAGGTGGCATTACACAGATTATATTTCAGAAGGCTCAGTCTCCATATAAACTGTTCGGCCAGTTTTCTTAACTTGATAGCTAATTTGTAGCTAATTAATATTTAATTAACTCAATTTGCGTGTTAGGTAACCGCCCATCCACCCACTAGCCACGTGTGTCACGTCTATATAGTCATTGCCAGCTTCCATTTTAGTCGGCCTTTTTCTTAGATCAGCCTTCGCCTGTACAGCTTGGTAGCTATGTCTATGGAAGAAGTCCTCAAAGCAGTCCAGGGAATGAACAAGAATTGTGACTCCCTACGTGAAGATGTAGACTCTCTGATGAGATGGAACCCGCTGCAGCAAGTCCCCAGCCCCTGTTTCGGGGAACAGAGTCAAGCCATTCAGTCTCTTACGCGGAAGCAGTTAGAAGAGACTTGGACTGGGGAGATTGGGATCTGTCGGAGACGACCTGGACCTGGTTCACTTCATTAGGGCAGAGACTCCACGGACTACAAAAAGCCTTGACAAGGACCTGTCTAGGATCCAGACATTTGTCCTCGATGCACTGGCTCCCTTAAGGGTGGCCGCACACCGCCCACGTAATTTTTACCTGGTTGGTTGCTAAGCATGATTCTGCTACTTTCTTTATTTGCAGGGCTACTCTACTATACTAGAAAGATAAAGTACCTGCCTAAGATACTGCACACCGACTTTGGAGTGAATCTGAAGGAAATATCATGGCCCCGATGTAAAACTTTGAAACAACTTTTTGGAGCAGTGCGGCAAGTTGGAGCTCCAGAATTTGGTAAGCCGCTAGCAAAGACGATACTCTAGGGCAAGACAACGAGTTTTTTTCCTTTTCAATATTACTTTATGATTTATTTACATTTTCTTCCTTTTATAAGATATTGAACAAGGAGGATAAGGACAATATCCAAGCTCTAGTAAAGTGTCAGAAATCCTGAAGATAGCCACATTCCTAGACCCGATAATCAAGTCTAAGTGTTTTAATGACTTGGAAGTACAACACATCAAGGATGCCATACTTCAATCTATGCCTGATTACCCCACCCCTACTCAATTACTTCGTCAACTTGTCAACCATCAACTTCTCGTTGTTCTTTTAGAATCACCTGCAAAACAAAAAAAAATTAGAACTCTTTTTTTAAGGAACATGAGAACCAGGAGACACCACCAACTTCTGGTGTGGCAGCAAGTCTGTCTCCCGAGCAAAAATGCAAGAATGAGTTGGAGCAGTATCAAACTACACCAAAGCTTGACTTTGAGGACGATCCCCTTGTGTGGTGGAAAAGTTATTTAAAAAAACAACCCTTTACTTTCTACACTTGCAAGAAAGTACTTATATGCATTTGTGCCACAAGTTCACCCTCTGAACGAGTTCTCAGCTGTTCTAGCAACATCGTCACACCCTTCAGAACATCTTTGAATCCCCAGAAAGTTGACATGCTAACATTTCTTTCAACAAACTTGGAATAACTTCATCTATTATTGTATTATGCAATTTACATGCATTATTTCAGAATATTAAGACGTTATTAAATCAAAACAATTAGAGTAGGTATATTGTAATATAGCTATAATTTTTTAAATATATATAGTCAGAATGCTATACAAGCTGGATGGGAAGCTCTTTCGAAGGTACTCCAGGAACGCAACGGCTAGAGTGGTGACTGATTGTCTGTTTGCAGATGACGGTGTCTTGCTATCTTCCACTAGGAGCAGTGCAGAGTCAGCCATAAGAGCGTACGAGTCTGTGAGCTCCAGCTTTGGCTTAACAGTGAACAGCTCCACCAAGCACATGGTCGACTGGCAGAAGAAAGAGATAGGGATGTTATTCAGGTGGAAGGTGGAATGATTGAGTGTGTTCCAAGAATTCTCCTACCTAGGATCACTAGTGACTGACTCTGGCAGGATTGATGGTGAGGTGGAGAGGTGGATAAGTTTAGCCTTTGGTACTTGAGGAAGGCAGTGTTCCTAGATAAGAATCTGACCTTGACTACCAAGAAAAAGATCTACCAGGCGTATTCTGTCAGTACTCCTGTATGTAGTCTGGCATAGCCAGATGGTTTACCTACCGCTTTGCGGGGAAAGGGTCTGGTCAAATGTATTACAGTAACTTGTTCAGGTTGAGTGGGGGAAACAACACTAGAAATATATAGTGGTTGTGGACAATATGCTGAGTCAGCAGAACAAGTGGCCCTGTGTGACTTATGGTACATTGTATATTTTCATCTAATATTCTATTTTCATCTAATATTCTGCATCACATGAGCATTCAATATTCTCCTACATTGAATGCTACATATTGAACACTACAACTTGTCCAGTGTAGTCCTGTACAACTCTGCTTAGATGTATGGCGGAGTTATCTCTGAACAACGAGACTTTGAAATACAACACACTTTATTACACTCGCCGTGCAACATGGGGATAACATTTCACTCTCTAACTTGTATTTTCACGAGCCCTCACCCAATTGTACGCTGACTCTTGCAATATGTATTATATATGTGACAGGCTCTGCGAAAACCAGGCATTTCGGGCAAAAATTGAAATTGAGATATAGGCTCCAGAACTAAGTCATCGGAAAAATTCTTTCTTTCTCCTATTTTTGTTTTTTGCAGAATTAGTCTTAGTGACCCTTACTCTAAGTCTATGCCAAATTTCAAATGTCAAAACAACTTAAAAGACCTCAAGCGTGCTGTGGAAAGACAAGCTACTTTTTATTCTCTCTCGTTCTTGAAGTACAATAAACGGAGAATGGGTGGAGTTTCAAACAAGCAGCTAAAAAAACGGCATAGCTTTGAGACTATTGCATGAAATCTACAGCTTACCTCTGGCTGAAAGTTTACTCCTACATCGAGTAGAGTAGCCAAGGATTCCGACAAGACAGGCTCCGAGACGCTCTGAAAGCTAAAAAGAACTCTACGCAAAACTTCGTTAGTTGCCGTTAAAAAGCGGCTGCACAATTTAATTGCGTATGCTGAGTACGCCGTTAAGTATACGGAAACGTTAATTATACCGGAAGTGGAAATTCAATTTATGTTTTCACGATTTCTAGTTCAATTGCTTTGCTGAATACAGCCCAGTTCAACTGCCAGTTTCTGTGTGAGTCAAAGGTTTTACCCTCCAGTATTTTAGCACTCAGTTGAGATAAATTGTAGCTTTTTATTAACATAAAAAACTCATTTTTTTTGGTTTGCCAGAAATGCCTGGTTTTCCCAGAGCCTGTCACATATTGTAGTTCAATACCTTATAACACTAATTATATATACATAGTACTCTAAACTAAAGGATCACATCATCTTTACTACGCCCCAGCAATTATTGACCACACCCCCTATATTGTAAGGATGTCTAGTTGTAATCCTGACAAACTGACTTTGAGCATTTCCTCATGGATGTGATAGTGAGAGTAGGATGCAAAATAACCATCCTCGTGACCACGCCCTTCTTGGTCTTCCTCTAGACGCTTCAGCACCTCCTGTGACTCCTCCCCCACAATGTTTCGCACTGCAGATCTACACAGCAACAATAAGTAAGAGCGTAAGACCACATACTGATATCCTGAAGATATACCAGAGATGTAACTAGAGACTACGGCAGTACAGTGGAACCTCAGAGACCCGAACTTCAGACATCCTAATTAACTGGATTTAATTGAATAGTGAATGGGACATCACAATCGATACAGGGATGTCAGTGCAGTTTTTTTTTAAGATTGTTAGTTTTTTTATTTATTTTTTTAATTTTTTTAAATGCACTAAAGTGGAACTGTAGCAAACGGCAAAAGGAAATTTTTTATTAGCTTATTAATATTGGGGGGGGGGGGGGGGATAGATCAAGGAGTATCTAGGAAAGTCCAGTTTCGGACCTACAGAGAGACAGGAAGACAATAGAGAAGTTTTTCAGCAGAATAAGCTGATCTTAGTGGCCTGAAGAAGATGCATGATTTTATAGCGCCATGCATTCTGGTTTACTCAGGAAAGACTCTGGAAAGACTCAAGGGTGCACCTTTAAGTGGTCCTTCAGTCATGGAGAAGTTAAAATACTGTATATGCACAGTACTTCAGATATTTTAGTATAAATGATGTCAAATTCAAAGTTACGTAGATTACATTACAAAGTTACGTATGCCTCATTTCCCAAGGGGCACGTAACTTTCCCAAGGGGCGTAACTCTGAGGTTCTACTGTAGTAGCTTCACTCAGTTGACACTCCAAATCAAATACCACATGTAAAATGTAATACTGATTTGAATAAAAGAATACATCTTCAGATATAACTCCTGTTGGTATAACTGACCAAACAATGTCCAATTAATGCACATCAAACACACCCAATAAAAGTGTGTGTAATAATATTGATCTCATAGTTACTCCTTGGCAGTAGGCTAAGTAATCTTCGAACATGCATAGTGCACTACCAACAGATAGAAGTACATGTATGATGTAACTTGAGTGAAAATACATGACCACGCCTACCAACCACACCCCTACCAACAGCTAAGTACCTCATTTCCTCCAGTTCCTCCAGAGCCCGCTGCAAACTCTCCTGACATTGAGTTAGTCTAGACTCCGCCTCCTCCAGCCTGCACACACACACACACTGTGAGTTGCATACACCCCATGGCTGAACTCAGCAACAAGCTTCACAAGTCATTATGTTCTCAATAGCTTGAAGTCGCAATTGTAATACAGACCCTATGTGATAGCTGGTAAGCAAGCCAAAAAAACCACTTCATTTCCTAGTTATAGTGTAATAGAAGTAGAGTTGTGATGTAGTTCACTTTCTCTTTGTCTCTAACCTTCTGTCATGATCCACACCATTCTGGGCGACCTCACAAGGTTCAAAGTCCAGCTGAAGCAAGGGGTCGTCTTGTATGACTGGTGTCAAGTAGTTGTCATGACACCAGGGGAAAGGAGGTGTGGCCTTCAAGAGCTCTGAAACTGCAGGCTGATTCTTGCGAATGTAGTTGATTAGTTTAACACAAGAGTAGAAGTCCAACCCTACAAGAAATCAGTCATGTGATTCACACACAGTAGTTGTGTGATGCACACACAGTAGTCATGTGACATTAGAGTGTACGTCATGTGATACACAACATTACTATAAAGTTGTCTGATAAACCACTCACATTATTTCATTGTTTGGCATATAAAAATAATTTCAGTTTCGATACTCAACCTCTGTACCCTAAAAATACTCCTCTGCAGAACTAGGTCCCAGGCTGAACAATCAGTGCAAGTTAATAACAGACAGATAGCTCCAGCATATACGGCTGACTAGGCATCCAACCACTCATCTGGTTTACTAAGCCTAACAGACTCTTGATATTCAATGAATCATACAATAGAAGGTCAGTTATTCGAACAAGTTAGGACTGAGAGGAGATTGGATAACTGAAATGTCCAGATAACTGAACGCCATAGAAAAAACCCACTAATGAAATGAAGGGGTGTGGTCAAGCAATTCTTCATGTTTGCATGTGCTACTATTAGATTGGGTGTTTGGTTAACTGAAGTTATCAGACAACTGACATCCTACAGGATTCTAAAGGCAACATTGGAAAGCACAATACATACACAGAGGCTATCAAAAAACTATTAACCAGATTGACTAAGACACTTCAGGGTGTTTATTAATCACTTCAAAATAATATAATAACCATCCACATGGCAATTAATTACCTTTCTTCAAAGTGAGAGCCAAAAGGTCCAAGTTGTGCTGTTCCAAAATATGCCTTAAAGCTAACTCCGTACTTTCCTCTGTCTTTGCGCAGAAAAGGCAAACGCAGGTCACTTCCTCACAACCATTTTCATCCCATTCTCCTCCGCTGCTGTCACTATCGCAACCATTCCAGGCCATGCTGGGTTCAAAGGACAGGTAAAGATCGTCTTTGTGGGCGGAGCTTTCGCTCATATGTTTATTAAGTAATGCCAACTCAGCATTATTTGGAGTGCCAGGTCATTTTACCTTTCTATACGTACTGGTTGGGTAGTTTACTAGAGTAAAGAAGAGACAGTGCCACCATGGCTCTATCTCTTACTTGTAACAGGACTATGATCACGTAAGTGTGTGGGTGTGGTCGAGTTAATCGCCATACTACGGATTCTGTCTTTACCAATTAGTTTGGTGATCATGGCCCTAACTGCAGCTGTGGGCGTGGTTCTGCTGTTCCTAGGATGTGCTATAGACTTCCATAAAGGAGAGTAAGTCAGTGAAGTGTCTTCTGAAGTTAGTTTGAAATAATCTCAGGGCATTGACTGGTCTCGCTGGGCCAGACCCTCTACCAATTCAGGGGGAAGGAAATACTCTGGGTACATGTAATATAATGACTTGTTCACAAAAAGTACACTTTAATTATCATTCAACTCTGTGGGCAGTAAACGTCACATAGTGTCACTACTAGTTCCTCAAGTCTCCTTGGATACCAGGAAGTTATTATGATATGTGATGTATATGACCAATGAGCGTGTTAAAATTTAAAACATGAGTGACTATTGAGGGGGGAGGGGGTTTGCTGTAGTCTGGCATAGCCAGACCCACGTAGCGTGCGGAGGGTCTGGGGACATGGCCATACCAAATTTGTTCTGGAGGAATGTGGAAGTGGTGAGTGCCCCACCTCCTTTATACCTGAATTTCTACTGCAAATTAGTCATGATTGCTAAACCTAGCGTTGGAAAGGGTGGCTGACACGCACAGGAATTTCTATTTGTGGTTGAGGAGGGCTATTCCCGGTAATTTGCTAACGGTAATTGACCGCCGCAATATATGTGCGGCAGAACAAATTTGGTATGGCCATGTCCCCAGACCCATTCCCAGCGTAGCGGTTCGGTAAAGGGTCTGGCTACGCCGGACTAGGGTTGCTGTGGGCAATTGCATGTAGCCAGACCATTTCATTCCCCTGGGGTTGGTACAAGTCTGGCTACATGAGATTATAAGAATGACTATTCATGACTTTATTAAACAGTCAGGAGCCTTTGCAAGTTTAGTATACACTCTAACGGTAGCAGGCTAACTTTGAAGTCAGTATATATTTTACATAAGATAAAAACAAACAAACAGCAACACACAAACGAAAAACAGGAAAGCTATAGTGATGGATGATTATTTGCCTACATGTGCCAAGTACCTACAGCATTATTACAGTAGTCTATACTTTAAAAGCACGACTAGTCCAGGTAGCAAGTAGAACATAAATTCACTCTAGGTCAACTCGCATTACTGGAACAGTATGTGACTTTTGGCTTTGTATATGGCCATATGAAGTTTCTTTCCTTTACAGTCAATATATGTACATACACTTCATCCCACTGTGTCACACCTTGCTGAAGTTATAATCCCCATAAGATGTAGGGTCAAGGTCACCTGAAGGGACAGTAGCACATGTCATAGTTTACATATTTGTGTTTGCAGTATTGTCAGTGTCAGCTATTGTGTGGTTGTTATCTTGTATTTGTGATTGTTGTAGGAATGCTAAAGGTGTGAACTGGTGGGGACTGTTTGTGTGTAAGTAATTTTCTGTGACCATGTTGTATGTATGTATATATGTATGTATGTATGTATGTATGTATGTATGTATGGCATCATAGCAATATCTGATTGGGTTGCTTTCTATTAATGTTTAGAAGGCATGGTTAGTGGTATATTATATTGATTATGTTTAAACTACATTATAGTCTACAATCTCACACTTCCTGTCATTGTGTTACATGCTTCAACATGCCATGGTTGACATGCCACATGCTGTTGACATGCTATTGAAATCACATTTCTTTATTTTGCAATGCATGTGTGTAGTAATATTCTACATGCTGGCGCCCATCCCTCTGGCGTTGTCACGGCGATGTACCAGTCAGGATGTGATGTCACAAGAAAATCTCAGTATATTTTCTGACGTGTGCTACTTCCTGTCTGCATGCATAGTAGTGTCTGGATTTGGTAAGGGATCATCATACACTTATAGCGTATCTGCAGGCAGTGTACTTACAAATCGGTTTTAACTTATTTATTAATTAGCGAGTGGACACATAGTATAAATATACACTAGACATTTTGCAAATATAGTGGAAGATGATATATTACCACGAAGTTGGTACAGGTTGGCATGCAGCAACTGGAATATTGTAGTGCTACATATGAAGGTGATGGCGTCAAGATTATATAAACCTTTCTGTAGTATCAAGGATTGAATTCTCAGTCAGTACAAGCTACTAGCAATCAACTGGTGCTTATTTCTAGTTATCTTGATACAATATTTAGGGTTTTCTGTCACAGACTATTTCTACATTAATACATTATATCTGTACTATACTTTTATTTGTATACATGTGAGACATCAATATTTCTATTATATCATTAACATTATCTCTTTGCTAATGTTTAGTACGTAATTTATTAATCGTGTTAGCGGAGTTATGATGTGTGTGTGTGTGTGTAGGTCTTCCTATTGTATTTGTAAGACAGCAAGTGGTAAGTGGACAGTCTATGAAAGTGTGTGTGTTTGCTTTGATCATTGGTATGGTGATTTAATTAACAATATTATTGGCTGTAAGGACGAGAAAATTTGCTATTATTAAGTGATTTTATTCCTCTTGTCTCCCAGATACAGGGTGTGGCAGCTGGCCTCATTGCTGGAGCTAACATGTTTGTGTTTGGCACTATTTATTCGTTTTTTGCATTCTTTGGTAGAGAAGATGATGGCTGGGGGGAGTTGACCACATTCTGAAACACAAATATTTTATTTTATTCATTTTTAAATCGTCATGTGTAAAATATCTCCAGTTTTTGTTTGCAGGATACAAAGCAACTCTAATGCTATGTATAGTCCATCAACTTCACTGTAATTATAATTGTTACTGTACTTGCAGTCTTCCAAAATAATATATTATTATGTAAACCAAAATTGAAACTCGAGTCATTCTTTGAAATAATGACAATAATGATATTATATATATATATTATAGTGACAAGCACACCGCATCTATAATGATACTAGTTGAATGTGACTGTCACTGTGCAGGGATTGTGCAACAAACACTTAGCGCTCTCTCATGTTCGCAGAATAAATCTATGGGGCGAGTGCCTTCACGTTTCTGCCAAAACGTTACTAAGGCAACACATGCGCATGCGTGGATGAAGGGGCGGATCTGACATTGCAGTGGAAGAAGAAATCGCTCATAGGGTGCCTGCGTATGACTGGTTCTTAAATATTTACAGTTAGACAGTCATCAATGGTGTGTGCACGCTGGAGAGTGTTTCTGGTCGCACTTTTGGCTACCTGTCTGAGATATGGAGGTGAGCTCAGTCATGTGTATAGTGTTGGTGGTTACCTAGAAGTGGGCGGGTCTGCCTATGGGCAGAAGAGACTCGCAACCATCGAAAATCTTATCAGAAGAACACATTGTATCATCTGAATAGGCTAGCTAGCAAATCTTCTTTTACTTTGCATGTAAATAATGCTTTGTTTTATGATGAGATGCTGGTAAAAGGTGGGTGTGTTAGCTCCACTTGAAATTATATCAGCTATTACATTTGAACATTTGTGCTGTTTATATGCTCCAAAAGACTGGTGCCAGATAGAACATTATTTTATACAATTTAGAAAATAATATTATCAAATAGTAAGGGTTATGTATTTCAAAATTTGCATACAGAATGTCAGAGTTTGTGTCGAGAAGCTGGTCACAGTCTCTGTTGCTACACTCCCTTGCCATCATGCACACTAGCATCAAACTGCAGCTGTGATCACGCCTGCTATGCGAGAGGAGACTGTTGCCCTGGTATTAACGATACTTGTAGAGGTATGTGTGAGTGGCGCATGCATGATTAAATCAATTTGCCCAATAGTCGTAGAAGAAAAATATATTAATTACACTATTTCTACAATAATAGTGCTTAAAAATTCCAATGGCCTGTCCACACATCAATTCAAAGCAATAAGTTATAATACACTATCGGTTCAATGTAGGGTCTACTAAGAAATTCGCTCTCAAGGGAATGATGAATTTTTATTGTTGCCTCAGGAAAATCAACTTGTCAGTAATGGACCCTTTCAAGACCATTAGTGGTGTCCTAGCTATTGTTATTGCACATGCAAATGATCTTAAAAGAGCTTTCAATGGTAGTCAAATGAATTGAAGTAACATTGACTTAAAAATTTGAGGCAATTACACTAAAGTCATAATCCTTATAGTTTAAAAGCCGCAATAAAGTACATAATGTTTAACCAATTTTTAATCTAACTGATTAATGTCGCGAGGTCGAAATGCTTTGGAATTATAATGAAAATGTGTTCAATAGTAACAGCATGTTTAGGTTGTTTGTTGAGTGAGTGTGTTGGTGGCCGCAACTGCAAATATCCAATGAATCTCATTAAAGAGTGCATCTATTCATATTCTCATGTGTGGCATGTTGCAGAGATTTCTATGAATATCGTTAACACCAAATGCATTTATTATCTGCAGATGAATGTACAGCAGTGGAGTGCTTCAACTCCGGGAACTGCACTCAGGGTAGATTCAACTTTGAATGTGTGTGTGCTCCTGGGTTCACAGGAAGACAATGTCAGACGATGATAGACAACTGTGCCTCCAGTCCGTGTGTGAATGGCACGTGCATTAATGGCATTGATGACTTCACATGCAGCTGTGATCCTGGATTCACTGGGATATTGTGCGAGAACAACACTGATGACTGCTTACCTGGAGTTTGTCAACATGGGGGCACATGTGTCGACGGTATCAACGACTTCACTTGCAATTGCCCTAGCGACAGAGCCGGGCGATTCTGCGAAAATCCCAACTCCTGCACTGAGGAGCAAAACATCTGTCTCAACAATGCTATCTGCATAAGTCTGGACACGACTATGTGCACGTGTTTGCCCGGGACAACAGGAGCAGACTGTGGGATACTGATAGATGTATGTGCCAGTCAGCCGTGTGCCAACGGTAGCACTTGCATGGATGGATTCAACAACTACACGTGCATGTGTGGGCCAGGGAGGGCGGGGCCTCAGTGTGAGCAGGACGTGGACCTGTGCGACAGCATCGACTGCAACTCTCCAAATGGTTTCTGTTTTGAACTGCAACAGAACACCACAGCGGCGTGCTTCTGCACCAATGGCTACACCGGGACCAACTGCCAAGTGGATATCGACCAGTGTGAAGGAGTTGTGTGTCAGAATGGAGGTAGTTGTGTAGACACGGTGACAGACTACCAGTGTAACTGTGCCAGTCTGTATACCGGCAGACACTGCGAGATATTCGCAACCAATCCCTGTGATCTCACACCTTGTGCTAATAATGGCACGTGCCAGGCGCTATCTCCTACTGAATATATGTGTTCATGTCCTGACGGGGTCGTAGGTCAGAACTGCTCCACTGTGCTTACTCCGTGTGATTCTGAGCCTTGTTTGAACGGGTTGTGCATAGTCCGAGGCAATGATTACGAGTGCATGTGTGAGGCTGGATTCACGGGCAGGAATTGCTCCGTCGATATTGACGAGTGTGATGGAATCCAGTGCTTCAATGGGGGCGTGTGCACGGATTTAATCAACAGCTTCAGCTGCGACTGTCCTGACGGGTACAACGGAACTCTCTGCGAGACTAACATTGACGACTGCTCTCCTAACCAGTGCCTGAACGGTGCCACGTGTGTGGATATGGTGGCGGACTACCGTTGTGACTGCCTCAATGGTTATACCGGCATCAACTGTGAGGTGGAGATAAATGAATGTAGTTCTTCTCCGTGTGGTGCTAATGGGCAATGCCAGGATGGCATTGGTAGGTTCACATGTATCTGTGACATGGGATTCACTGGCACTTCATGTGATGTGGACATTAACAACTGCCTGGATGAGCCGTGTGCTAATAGTGGTACATGCATCGATGGAGTGAACAACTACACATGTGTGTGTCTCCATGGTTACACAGGCGGTCAATGTGCTATCAATATAGATGACTGTGATCCTAATCCTTGTTCTAATGGAGCTACTTGCATGGATGGAGTCAACACCTTCACATGTGTATGTCCGCAAGGCTATACTGGGTCACTGTGTGAAGACGAGATAGACTACTGTGCGTCTTCTCCTTGCCTTTACGGCCAGTGTGTCAGCTCTCTAGAAGGCCCAGAGTGTCTCTGCAATGATTCCTTCACCGGTGCATTCTGTGATATAGCAATAGATGTGTGTGATAGTTCACCATGTGTCAATAACGCCACGTGTACCTCACTCGGTGGAGGGGACTTCAGCTGCAGCTGTACTCCAGATTTCACCGGTGACCTCTGTGACCTCGACATCTGTGAGACCAGTCCCTGTCTCAACAACGCCACGTGCATGACTGTCCCGGGACAGTTTGGCTGCCAGTGTCCACCGGGATTCACCGGCCAGCTCTGCCAGACAAACATACCTGAGTGTGATAGCTCTCCGTGTGAAAATGGCGGCATATGCGTGGATGGCATCAATGACTTTGAGTGTATGTGTAGGAACGGGTATACGGGCAAGACATGCAGCATGGATGTAATAGACTGCATCCCTGGTCGTTGCCTCAATGGGGGCACATGCCAGGACTTGGTGGCCGACTACATCTGCACCTGTCCACCCGGATATTCTGGTCGTGATTGTGAAGAGGATATCGACCAGTGTGATCCCAACCCGTGCAGGAATGGTGGGACTTGCAGACAGAATGACACAGACTTGGAGTGCACATGTGCAGCTGGGTTCACAGGAGGCAATTGCATGATGGATGTGGATGAATGTGCCCTCCAGCCGTGTGAGAATGGAGGCACGTGTGTGAACACTAATGGTAGTTATGTGTGTGCGTGTGTCAGTGGGTACAGTGGTGACAACTGCTCCATCAACACTGTGGATGACTGCACTCCTAATCTATGTAATGAGAATGCTCCATGTGTGGACATTGGGGATACCTTCATGTGCATATGTCCTCCAGGGTTCACTGGTGTTGTCTGTGAACTTCCCATAGATTACTGCGCCATGGCAACGGAGCCATGTCAAAATGGAGGAGAGTGCATCAATAACCGTTTGAATTACACGTGTAATTGTATCACGCGGTATACTGGGCTATTCTGTGAGATTGATCTGGACCCCTGCCAATCTAACCCTTGCCTCAACAATGCCCTGGGATGCACTAGTTCACCAAACAACTTCTCTTGTACTTGCAATCCTGGGTACTCCGGCAGAGTGTGTGGAGACGATGTGGATGAATGTGCCCTCCAGCCGTGTGAGAATGGCGCCACGTGTGTGAACACTAATGGTAGTTATGTGTGTGCGTGTGCCAGTGGGTACAGTGGTGACAACTGCTCCATCAACACTGTGGATGACTGCATTCCTAACTTATGCCAGCAGAATGCCCCGTGTGTGGACATTGGGGATACCTTCAGGTGTGTATGTCCTCCAGGATTTACTGGTGATATATGTGAACTGCCCATAGATTACTGCGCCATGGCAATGGAGACATGTCGAAATGGAGGAGAGTGTATTAATAACCGTTTGAATTACACGTGTAATTGTGCTCAAAGGTTTACTGGGTTACTATGTGAGATTGATCTGGACCCCTGCCAATCTAACCCTTGCCTCAACAATGCCCTGGGATGCACTAATTCACCAAACAACTTCTCTTGTAGTTGCAATCCTGGGTACTCCGGCAGAGTGTGTGGAGACGATGTGGATGAATGTGCCCTCCAGCCGTGTGAGAATGGTGCCACGTGTGTGAACACTAATGGTAGTTATGTGTGTGCGTGTGCCAGTGGGTACAGTGGTAGCAACTGCTCTATAAATACTCACAATGACTGCATTCCTAACTTATGCCAGCAGAATGCCACATGTGTGGACACTGGGGACAACTTCATGTGTGTATGTCCTCCAGGGTTCACTGGCATCATTTGTGATGTATCCATTGACTTCTGCGCCATGGCAACGGACCCCTGTCGAAATGGTGGGACATGTTCCAACAATCTGTTAAATTATACTTGTAATTGTGGTGTCAGTTTCACTGGGCAGTTTTGCGAAATTGACCTACGACCTTGCGGGTCTAATCCATGTGTCAATGCAGTTCGTTGCCATAACTTTGAGGAGTTGAACACGTACTTGTGCGAGTGTTTGCCGGGCTTCATGGGGCAGGACTGCTCGATGGATATAGACGAGTGTCTCTCTAGTCCTTGCCAAAATGGAGGCACTTGCATTGACCGAGTCAACAACTTCACCTGCACATGCCCAGTTGGCTACACTGGTGCCACCTGTGATGTGGATGTAGATGACTGCCTCTCTAATCCCTGTGAAAATGGAGCGACTTGTATCGATCTTGTGGGTGACTTCAACTGCACATGCCCAGTGGGATTTACAGGTATGACGTGCGACACGGATATCGATGACTGCTCACCCAATCCTTGTCAGAATGGAGGGACTTGCACAGATCTCGTCAATGACTTCACCTGCACATGTCAAGATGGATATTCTGGTGAGAATTGTGCCAGTAATATAGATGACTGCTCACCCAATCCTTGTCAAAATGGAGGAACTTGCATCGATCTTGTGGATGACTTCAACTGCACATGCCCAGATGGATTTACTGGCATTACTTGTGAAACAGAAAGAGATGACTGCACTCCAAACCCGTGTGACAACGGAGCAACTTGTACCGATCTTATCAATGACTTCACTTGCTCCTGTCCGGATGGATTTACAGGTGAGATATGTGAGAGTAACATTGACGACTGCTTCCCCAATCCTTGCCAGAATGGAGGAACATGTGACGATAGAATCAACAACTTTACCTGCACATGCTCAGATGGATTCACAGGTCCAATGTGTGACATCAACATCGACAACTGCTCCCCCAATCCCTGCCTCAACGGTGGTATTTGTACGGACTTGACGGAGAGCTACACATGTGCCTGTCCCACTGGGTTCGCGGGCTCTCGCTGTGAGCGGGATGTCGACCCATGTTCTCCACAACCGTGCAGGAATAATGGCACGTGCCAACCGAATGGATCCATAGAGTACGAGTGTGTCTGCCCCGAGGGTTATTCCGGCAGAACTTGTGAAGTCGACGTTGATGAATGTAGACTGCAGCCTTGCATGAATAATGGCACGTGCATTGATACCAATGGCTCATTCGTATGTATCTGCAGGGATGGTTTTGACGGAGAAACGTGTTCCATAAACATCGTGGATGATTGTGATCCCAATGAATGTCAGAATGGCGGCACTTGCATAGATACTGGAAGGGACTACGTGTGCTTGTGTCCGGAGGGTTACCTTGGAGATACGTGTAATGACACAGTGGATCACTGCTCTCTGGCCGACAATCCTTGTCAAAATGGCGGACTATGTGTGAATGACCTCCTCCTCTTCAGGTGCGAGTGTCTGATGGACTTTACAGGTGACCTCTGTGACATTCCCCTGGACTCCTGTGCTAGTAGCCCATGCCACAATGCTTCCACGTGCATCAACCTGCCAGAGTTGGATGAGTTCTCTTGTGTATGTATCGATGGGTTCACCGGACCTTTGTGCGACTACAACATCGACGATTGCACTCCGACCCCTTGCAAGAATAATGGCACGTGCATTGACGGTGTGAACAGCTTCACCTGTGTGTGCCCGGATGGATTCGGGAATGTGACGTGTGATGAAGACACGAGAGATGACTGTGGCTCTAACCCGTGTCTGAATGGAGGATCGTGCACTGATACAGGAAGCACGTACGCATGTGCGTGTCTGCCCGGCCTGACCGGCAGGTCGTGTGAGAGAGCGGTCGATGAGTGCATGAGTAGCCCGTGTCTCAATGGAGCAAACTGCGTAGATTTGTTCAATGGCTTCCGCTGTACGTGTCAGCCGGGCTACACGGGGGAAAGGTGTGAAATGAACATCAACGATTGCTCCAGTGGAATCTGTAACAACGGCACTTGCACAGATGGAGTCAACTCCTTCAGCTGCATATGTTTCCCTGGTTACACGGGGCGTCTGTGTGACATCAACATAGACGACTGTGAAACCGTGTCGTGTCTAAATGGCGGAACTTGTGTGGACTTGATTAACAATTACACGTGTACATGTGCCAATGGATACGAAGGAACCATCTGTGATGTTAACATTGACGATTGCCTAGCAGCTGACTGCAACAATGGCGTGTGTGTGGACGGCATTGCAAACTTCTCATGCATGTGTAACCCGGGATACACCGGCAATATCTGTGACCTGAATATTGATGATTGTGTGGGCGTGGCATGTGAGAATGGCGGTACATGCAGGGATCTGGTAAACAACTACACTTGTTCCTGTGAGGCCGGGTTCACCGGGAGACGCTGTGAGGTGGATATAGACGACTGTATCGGCAACAGCTGCGTGAACGGAGATTGCATGGACCTAGTGAACAACTACCAGTGCGACTGTTACCCTGGTTACACGGGCTTCCTGTGCGAATCCATGATAGACGACTGTGTTGATCATCCCTGTATGAACAACGCCACGTGCATGGACCTCCTCAACAACTTCACGTGTGTCTGTGATGAGGGATTCACGGGACAGTACTGTGAGGTTGATATAGATGATTGTGTTAACAATGACTGCATGAATGGAGCTCTGTGTGTGGACGAGATCAATGACTACTTCTGCTTGTGTCTGGCGGGCTATACCGGAGCACGCTGTGAGACAGATATCGATGACTGCACATCAGTGAACTGCAACAATGGCAGGTGTGAAGATGGGGTCAACACTCTCACGTGTCTCTGCAACATCGGGTTCACTGGTGAAAGGTGTGAATTAAATATCGACGATTGCGAAAACATCACTTGCTCGAGTGTTGGGATGTGCTCGGATTTAGTGAATAACTTTACATGTGCCTGCCAGGTCGGCTACGAAGGACGACTGTGCGAGATTAATATAGACGACTGCTTGAATAACAACTGCGTCAACGGGACTTGTGTGGACGAGGTGAACAGCTACGCGTGTGCATGTGTGCCAGGATTCACGGGCGACCGCTGTGAGGCTATGATAGACGACTGTGTGGGAAACCCCTGTCTGAACGACGCTACATGTGTCGATGCCCTCAACAACTTCACCTGCGACTGTCCTGACGGATTCACGGGGAGGTACTGTGAGGCCAACATTGATGACTGTGTGAGTGGTGTCTGTGAGAATGGTGGCACGTGTCTAGATAGAGTCAACAGTTACGAGTGTTACTGTGCCCCGGGCTACAGTGGCAGAAACTGCACTGTGAATATAGACGAATGTGCCACTGCAAGCTGTGGTAATGGAGTTTGTGTAGATGGGGTAGCATCCTACACGTGTGTGTGTGACGCAGGCTTCACCGGGTTCAATTGCAGCATTGACATTGATGACTGTGCTAGCATCTCGTGTGAGAATGGAGGAACTTGCGTGGATTCAGTCAACAACTTCACGTGTGCGTGTGTGCTGGGATTTGACGGGGAACTCTGCCAGAACAATATTGACGACTGCATCAGAGCTAATTGCAGCTACGGCACTTGCTTGGATGGAGTTGCTGGCTTCTCGTGCAGCTGTGACCCGGGGTACACCGGTAGGTACTGCGAGGTCAATATTGACGACTGTGCTGGAGTGAGTTGTGGGAATGGAAGTTGTGTGGATCTGGTGACTGACTTCCAGTGTGACTGCATCCCTGGGTTCACTGGCAGGTCGTGTGATGATATCATCAACCTTTGTCTGAGCTCCCCCTGTCTGAATCGAGGCACCTGTGTCCCACTGTTCAACTCCTTCTCGTGCCAATGTGACCCATTCTTCATCGGCGATCGCTGCGAGAGTGAAATAGATTTGTGTGACTCCTCCCCCTGTTTAAACCAGGGCACATGCACCTCCATTAACCTGCTAGATGTCCCACGCTTCTCGTGTGAGTGCTCTCCCCCCTTTACCGGTCCACGGTGTGAGAGCACGAACATGTGCCTTTTGTCTCCATGTCAGAATGGAGGGGCGTGTCTCACCAACAACACTCTGCCTTCAGGCTATCGGTGTGCTTGTAACGAGACTTATTTCATGGGGCAGAACTGCGAGGTAGCCAACACATGTACTTTGACTCAGCCCTGCCTCAATGGTGGAGTTTGTGAAAACATCATCGTGGGCGGCAGTGCAGCGTCAGATTTCAGCTGCAATTGTCCGCCTCAGTTCACAGGGGTCACCTGTGAGAGCCGACTGCCCGCCTGTTCCCTAGCGCCATGCCAAAATGGTGGAATATGTGAAGAAGACAGTCGCGACCAGCAACAGTTTACCTGCCGGTGTTCCGTGGGGTTTGGTGGACCAACTTGTACAGAAGGTGAGAAATACCACATGCATTGACAGAAGTTGAAATTCTAGAGGTATTCATGCAAAACCAACTCACCCACAGTATGTGAATCTTATGTATCTAATTCTATTATTCTCTTCATAGATAGTTAGCTATTCAAAAATTTTCCAGGTTTACTACTAACTTTATATTTTGCACTTTAAAAAGTAACACCATCAAATCCCCAGCTACGAGGTTCTTACAAATCATGTTCAATCTGTTCCTGGCTGTCTCTCTCTCTCTCTGTATAGTTGTGGACATAGAGACACCCAGTTTCAACCAGACGTCTTACATAGCGGTGGATGTGCAGATGAACCCCAGCAGGATGTGGGTGGAGCTCACCTTCAACCCGTACTCTCCCAATGGCCACTTGTTCTATGCCGGCAACTCCACCCTCCAGACTGATTACCTGTCCGTGGCACTCGTGCAAGGTCGGCTCCAGGTACGATACGATCTGGGAAGTGGATCTGTCGTTCTCGAGAGTGACCTTCTGGAACTGAACGTGTGGCATACCGTGTTCTTAACGAGGCGAGGGAGGGAGATGTCACTGAGAGTCGACAGCGAGCACTACGGCGCTGTGATGTCACCCGGCAGCTTCTCCGAGCTGAACGTGGGTAGTAGAGTGGATGTTGGGGGCGTGGCTGACTATAGCATTGTGTCGTTTGCATCAGCTGGGAGTATCCCTGGGTTCACTGGATGCATCAGATCACTAGTGGTGAGACACACACACACACACCAATACAATCACACACCAATACACACATACAAATATACACACATAAGTTGAGAGTAACACTAGATAGTATTTTTGATGTATTACTTTAATCTTATAAGCCTCCCCCTACATGCATGCAATAGTAGGTGTGGCTCTACATGCATGCAATCAATAGTAGGTGTGGCTCTACATGCATGCAATCAATAGTAGGCGTGGCTCTACATGCATGCAGTCATAGGTTTGGCTAAATACACCAATTAACATTGAAGCCATGGTGCATGCTGTGGTTGTTATGTTTGTATTTAGGTTGACAATGTTGAGGTAGACCTGAGCAGCCCTCGTCTGATTGGGTACGGTATCACTGAGTGCATGTTCGCCACATGCAGTGACAACACATGTGCTAATGGAGGCACATGTGTCACTGAGTCCACTGGCATCTACTGCTACTGCCCACTTGGATACGGAGGAACAACTTGTGCCATGAGTAAGATAATGACACAGTAACTATGAAGGGGGAGGGGCAGAATGGAGTATTGGAATGTGATGGGTTGAACAGAACATGTTATTGGGAATATGATTAGTGGGGGCAGAATTGAATATTGGGAACGAGGTGTCTATTGTTGCTATAAACATGTATTCTTTAACGTCAACACATGACTGTTTCTGCTTTTCCTCTTTTCTTGTCCAGCTCTTAGCATCAGTGTCCCATACTTCAATGGCCGCAGTAGCTTCTTGGCCCTGCCTACTCTGAGCTATTCTTATACCAGGACTCACATCTCCATGGAGATACGCCCCGCCTCACCAGACGGCCTCATTCTCCTCAACACGCAGCTCAACGGGCCTGACTTCATCGCCGTGGCAATACGTGGGGGCAGAGTAGAGTTGTGGTATGACTTGGGGCAAGGTCCTGCAACCATTGTGAGCCCCGCCCCCCTCGAGCTCCATCGCTGGCACACCATCACAGCCACCAGGAATAAAACATATGGTCAGCTGCAAGTGAACAACCAGCCTCCGGTCACTGGCAGGTCTCCCGGATACTTCACTGGACTACAGGTGAGGGGTGACTGTTTAATTGTAGTATTAGAACAGGGAGGTTAGGGGTGACTGTTTAATTGTGCTATTATGTGTAATGAAGTTGATATTAGAACAGGGAGGTTAGGGGTGACTGTTTAAATGGTGGTATTGTGTAATCAAGTTGATATTAGAGCAGGGAGCTATGCCTCATAGTTCACAAGTCTTGAAAGATTCAATCTTCCTTCCCTTGACCATGTGGTAGTTGTGATCACGCGTGCTATTGCCTCTGTCTACAGGTCAGCAGTAATCTGTACCTCGGAGCTGCCACCAAACCCCCGGGACTGCCCACCTCCCTCAAAGTTCTCAGTGGGTTCCACGGCTGTCTCAGGGAATTGCACACGGCCACCAACCGGGGCCCAGTGGACATAATTGGCAGAGCTATAGGTGGGCGTGGCATCTCTCAGTGCCCAATTAACTGCAGTGCTCCATTCACAGGGCTAGATTGCTCAGAAAGTGAGTTGCCATGGCTACAAAAGGCAGCGCATAGTGAAAACAATGTGTGTGTATGTGTATGTGTATGTGTGTGTGTGTGTGTGTGTGTGTGTGTGTGTGTGTGTGTGTTGTGTAATCACTCAGGAGTAAACCTCACTGCGGCCTACATACACAGACCGGGTGGATATCTGCAGTTCAACTCCAGTAGTTTAAACTTCAACACAGAAATGTAAGTAAAATTCACCTCAACCAGGGAGTGTACCACATGCACAACTCATACTCATTTATATTGACCAGGGAGTGTAACACATGCATAACTCATACTCATTTATATTGACCAGGGAGTGTAATGCATGCACAACTCATACTCATTTATATTGACCAGGGAGTGTAACACATGCACAACTCATACTCATTTATATTGACCAATATTGACCAGGGAGTGTACCACATGCACAACTCATACTCATTTATATTGACCAGGGAGTGTACCACATGCACAACTCATACTCATTTATATTGACCAGGGAGTGTAACACATGCACAACTCATACTCATTTATATTGACCAGGGAGTGTAACACATGCACAACTCATACTCATTTATATTGACCAGGGAGTGTACCACATGCACAACTCATACTCATTTATATTGACCAGGGAGTGTAACACATGCACAACTCATACTCATTTATATTGACCAGGGAGTGTAACACATGCACAACTCATACTCATTTATATTGACCAGGGAGTGTACCACATGCACAACTCATACTCATTTATATTGACCAGGGAGTGTAACACATGCACAACTCATACTCATTTATATTGACCAGGGAGTGTAACACATGCACAACTCATACTCATTTATATTGACCAGGGAGTGTACCACATGCACAACTCATACTCATTTATATTGACCAGGGAGTGTAACACATGCACAACTCATACTCATTATATCGACCAGGGAGTGTAACACATGCACAACTCATACTCATTTATATTGACCAGGGAGTGTACCACATGCACAACTCATACTCATTTATATTGACCAGGGAGTGTACCACATGCACAACTCATACTCATTTATATTGACCAGGGAGTGTAACACATGCACAACTCATACTCATTTATATTGACCAGGGAGTGTACCACATGCACAACTCATACTCATTTATATTGACCAGGGAGTGTAACACATGCACAACTCATACTCATTATATCGACCAGGGAGTGTAACACATGCACAACTCATACTCATTTATATTGACCAGGGAGTGTACCACATGCACAACTCATACTCATTTATATTGACCAGGGAGTGTAACACATGCACAACTCATGCTCATTTATATTGACCAGGGAGTGTAACACATGCACAACTCATACTCATTTATATTGACCAGGGAGTGTAACACATGCACAACTCATACTCATTTATATTGCTGTGGTTTGTTTGTTTGTTTACACAGAATAAGAGTTATAACAGGCGTTAGTTTGACAGTGAATGTGGCGGACAATGCTTCTCTCAATGGACTCCTCCTCCACATGGGCACTACGGTAGGACTACACTCGCCATTGCTGCATGTATTGATTGAGCTGGTCTGTGTCAGTGCCTAATTAACGAAGCAAAGAGTGTGGGAGGTTATCTAATAATGCAATACAATGCCTAACTTGCATAAAATTTGTTTTTTATACCAATTTCCATTCTTCCATTCTTCACAAGTGTATCTTTATCACATTCCAATCCCATTATGACATGATATTATTATGTGATTAGAACCACTCAGTGAACGACTACCTTCAGATCGGACTGACTCGTGGACATGTGGTGTACAGGTAAGTCTGGACTAATAGCACTGGTAGTGTGCAGGCTTTGTGATATGATGTCTATTCCCATGTGTAGATATGATCTGGGAAATACTCAAATCTCCAACATAACATCCAGAGAACCACTTCAAGTTGGACGCAACTACACCATTCTAGTTCACAGGTAGGCATCTATGTCACTCACTGTAGATACAAGTCTCTGAATAGAATCCCTCAGAAATTTTGACAACCCATCCATAACAGCAACAGTGACAGTCTTTACCTGTCTTGTTTGTAGGACCGAGTCCAACGGTGTATTGAGAGTGTCAGGTCAGTTGGCAGTGACTGGATCCTCCAGTGGTGGGCCTGACAGGTTTCTAGATTTGAACATCAAAGACTTCATCCTTCTATTAGGTCAGTATACTTGCATTAGGCCGTGCTAGAGTTAGAAAATATATCATACACTAATGTCTTGAATATTCCTTATCACTGTAAAGTATGGTGTATATACACTAATATTCCTTATCACTGTAAAGGATGGTGTATATTATACTAATATTCCTTATCACTGTAAAGTATGGTGTATATACACTAATATTCCTTATCACTGTAAAGGATGGTGTATATTATACACTAATGTCTTGAATAAACAAACAAAACACAAAGTGTGTACACTTTCTATAGAAAAACAAACCCATATTTCTTGTAGAGCATACAATTTGGCAGCTCATGTATTGCTGAATTTATTTTCCATATTTTCATGCGCCTTTTCATTCCTCTCTCCCTCCCTCCCCAATTCTCTAAATGAGTCTTACATAGTTCAACTGATCCACTACTGGTGCACCTTGTATGTATGACATGCTTATTAGAGGGCCAGGTACACGTTTAGTAATATTGGACGTTTGAATTAACTTAATAACTTGTTTGTTATCAGGTGGTGAGCCAAACTCTGGATCCAGTAGCATCCAGCGAGCTCTACCAAGACATAGTGGCTTCTCTGGCTGCATCTCTCAAGTGTCGCTAGGCAACCCGAACTTGTCACTTTCACCTCTCGACCTCTCAACTGCACAATCCTCTAGCAATGCATCACAATGCAGATACTCATAGTTTATTATATCACTTTCCATTGGCATTAATTTCAATTACATACATAGCTCTATTGTCTTCTTATACTATTGCAGCTCAATTCATTTCTGTTCACTCCTATAAATTATATATTACCTTTTATCTAGATAAGTATAAAACTCATTAATAAACTGCAGAAGAGATTACTTTACCAACCATCTGAATACCCTTTACCAGCTAGTATTTAGCGCGGGCGTTATAAGTGTGTCTTGCGCAGCCGCTTTTCTTTCCTACCGTTTCTTTAACTTGTTGTTGTGTAGGAGATAATGTCTACGAAGTCTGTGGCTACTGACACGTCATTTCAGACTTCTTCAGATTATTCATCAGTTTTGCAGTCCTCTGGAGTCCTAGTTGATGAAATAACTGCTGAAGATGTCTCTACAGTGAGAAGAGGGCGCCTGGTTCTAGGCGACAGTGACTCATGCAATCAGGTAGTATGTGCCTGGATGCATTTTATTAGTTTAGTAATAAATTCCTTAATCTCATTCCTCCTCCCCCCCTCCCCCCTGTCAATAAAATTGAAATTGTTGCTCTGTATTTTAGTGATAAAAAGGAGATAGCTAGAGGTTGCAGCGTATGTAGAACTTAATGTTGTTGTAGTTCATTTAGTGTAACTCTAGCTACCACCAAATAATTTCTTGTCCCTTTCTTACTTATTCCAGCCAACTGGTCAGTTAGTCTGGTGGAGCCAGACCCACCAGCGTGTGAAGCAGGCGGAGGGTCTGGGGACATGGCTGTACCAAATTTGTTCTAGAGGAATGTAGAAGTGGTTTTCCCAGCATAGCCAGACTACTGGCTGGGCACCATTCATAGTAGGTGTAGTCTGAATGAGCATGGCCAGGCCTAAATATGCAATGTCCTTATTTTTCATTTCAGAAATTTGGCACCTATGTAGCTGTCACTTTGTTATACAATGTTATTTCAATTGATTGTTGATGATGTCATCACATGAAGCAGTCATTATGAATATTATATGTCCCGTTATATAGATTGTGTTCGTATGTGTGTGCACCTGTGTAGGTGGTAATGTGTATTGTATTGAGTGCAGGCAGAGTGGGTGTGGCCTATTATCAGGTAGAGACCGCCTTACTGTTTGTCATGAATGATGTGGCTGAAGCTGAAGATTTAGGACTTTTGCGCCGAGGTTAGTTAGTTGTGCCACGCCCACTGAGAAATACTAAATACCGTAATGTATGTGTATGTGGTAGTACTAAGTCAAGTGGAGCCGTCCGTTGTTCTGATCAGTTCAGTGGTGGACTCGAATCTTCAAAAGATGCTGACAGAGTATGGTAATGCCATATGCCGTGGAGGCCACAGTTATTTTTAGAGGGGCAATACCATTGGGAGGGGGGGGGGGGGGGGGGGGGGGGAGGGGAGCAAAATGCCCCCTAAAAAGCCTAAAAATCACTGTTGTGGCTTGAATATGTAAAACATTAACTTAGTAGATGATTAATATTTATTGTTGGAATTATGAACAGGATGGCTCACTGGTCATTTATACATAACATACCAGGAGTTGCTAGAGTCTATAATATTAAATTGTGCATGTGTGCAGGCATGTATGTATGTATGTACATGTGTGTGTGTGCATGTGTGTGTCTATGTGTGTGTGTTGTATGTGTGTTGTGTGTGTTTTGTGTGTGTGTATGTGTGTGTGTATGTGTGTGTGTGTTTTGTGTATATATGTGTGAGTATGTGTGTGTGTGAGTGTGCGTGTGTGTGTGTGTATAGCTGATGGAGGAGAGACTAGAAATGCTAGTTCAGATGCGATGCCCAAGATCGAGATCCTTCCCAGTTCTGACTTCAGTGAGTCTCATCTCTGCTTCTGTTGTGTACTTGTTACCAAGGAAACTGTGTTTTAGAGTATGAACAGTGCAAACGTCGCGTCATTGCCCAACCCTTCCCTGGAGTTGATCGAAAGTGGGTGGGGCAGTGGGAGGGGCTAAGTGATGAGCAACATCTTGTGTTGGTATCGTCATTGATACAACTAGACTCTGTTAATATGGTCAGAGCTCTGGGAGTGCTACTGAAGTATATTGACAAGCGCAGGTTGGGGGTGGAGCTTGAGGACAGATCTGTGCGTGTGCCTATCTTAGCCCTTAAACACTTCTCTTTGTAAGTTAGTGTAGGATTGGGCAGGACCTTATAGCAAGATGGGGACAATCTAATGTGTACAGTGCTTCCAACTTAAAGAGTGGATTTTTTGAAACTACTGTATAGACCCTCACAACAGTCATTTAACATACACATACCTTTTCTTGATCATCCCAACAATGTTTACAATAGTAAAACTGCCTGTTTAGAAAATGGAAAACGGAGAACAGCACTTTTCTCATTCACTCTAATACATTTTATGCCATTTTTTTTGACGTCAAGATTTTGCGGTAGTTCGTCATTAAACGTAACTAGTTAACGAGCTAAGGTCGAACGGTTATTTCCCCGAGCGGTAAGACGGGACTTTCCCTAACTGCAATATCTGTATGGACTCATCGTTCTTACTAGCAGCAGTAAACGAAGTCGAAATCAGTCAGAATTGTTGGCTGGTATATTACTAACGTGGAGCCAAGCCTATCCAAGTGGTCATCTTTTTCAAGAGCTGAAGAAAAGCTGAAGGAGTTTAATACTCCCAAGGCTCCCAGCATTCGGTATTCTGACAACATCAGGGCGATGCAGTTGGAATCCTACGGGTTGTGCAGCTCCAGACGGAAGCTAAAACGCTGGCCGTGATAGGCAGTAATAGTGCCGTAAAACTTGATACCTAGGGCCTGAGATGCAACCGTAGCTAAATCAGCCATACCCGTGTAACAATTAGCGGTAAACTGGCGCCCTTGCACAAATACGCATGCGCTGTTTTGTGACGTCGCGTTTACGTGTATAAAGGCCCACAACCCGCTCTAAACGTCATCATTTGATGACCCTTACCGTGCGTACTTTTTTTTTGGTGAAAAACAGCCACAACTCACTCAACTTTCAAGGTATAGCTACCAAAGTTATACATAATAATTTTAAGGCAATTTTACATCATGTGTCAAATTTTTAGAGATATAACTCAATAAATTCAAAAATCCTGGCTTAAACACTTTTTTCTTAAAATTTAAAATATTTTGAGATTCAACTTTCGTGTGCCCACAAAATCTGGCTCATATGAAACTTCTGGTATTAAAGTATCAGTATACCAAGTTATAGAGATAAGGAAAAATAATTTCTCTTTTTTCAGCTTAAACACTTCCAAATTCACTGTCTTGAAGCTCCCAGTTCCATCACCTATAACCACAACAATAACCACAAACCCACAAAATTGTTTTGTCTGTATGTTAATATGACATTAATGTATAATAATACAAATTTTTAGCTTTCTATTACACATACTTGAGAAATTATAGCAGAATTAGCAACCTTAACCAAAAAGCTAAAAAATCCACTCTTTAAGCTGGAAGCACTGTACTTCAACATTTTGATTTTATTCTATTATTGTGTCATGAAAGTTGATTGTCAAGCCTACATGTTGGACCAATGTGTTCATTGGCCTGCTTATTAACAGCTGAAGGGGTGTGGCTTTCTAGAATGTGGCATGTTGTTATTATGTTATGTGTTGTCTCGTTGCAGACAACATCTCATGGTATTGGATGAGAACACTTACTGGTAAGTAGGAAAGTGGTGTATGGAGGGTATGGCGTATTGGTGGGTGTGGCACGTAAAGTGTATTAGTGGGTGTGCATATGAGCACGTTTTGTCGCATATTATTTGAGGCATAGCAAAGCGCCAAAAGAAACTCTTGAAAAGACTTTCTACGAAGCTAACATTCTGCTTGCCATAATTTCCTTTATTGTACTTGCATGATTTTACGATTAAGCTGGGTGTGTGTGTGTGTGTGTGTGTGTGTGTGTGTGTGTGTGTGTGTGTGTGTGTGTGTGTGTGTGTGTGTGTGTGTGTGTGTGTGTTTATTCAAACTCTCTCTTGTTTTGGAGTTAGAAATGGGAAGATTTAAGTGAAGGCATCTGGTGAGGTGTAGAGTATCAATTCATGCAAAATAGATTTTGCATTTCCTTAAAAGAAGCTTGATAAAGTTAAATACAATGGCAAAAATTTTTGACTTACGTAAAAAAAAGAAAAGAAAAAGAAAATCTGCAAAATCATCTGTAATATTAAGGGTGGCCGCACATAGCAACGCGCACCGCCTGTAGATCCGGACATTAATTTATTCCCCGCCAATACCCCACCATTCGATAATACGCGAGTAGAAACAATCGCGCAGTAGTAGCAGAAGTATAATTTGCGAAGTTGTGGTGTTTTAATTTAGCTTCTTGTTGTCTCATATTCGTTTATAGCAACTCTCCATACGTCGTCTGAGCTCACGCGGCAAGGTGCACTAGGCTGCCTCTCCTCCAGTAGCCGTTCTCCGGACTCTGCGCACCTGAACTCAAGCGGATGGATCCACCAGGCTCGATTTCTGCGGAGCGAAGACTTCCCAAGATGCGCAGATCTAATACCTTCACCTCTGGCTATCTCCAATAAACTGCTCTCTCTTCTGACTCTCTTGTTATTGTTCTATTGAAGTTTGTTTACTCTTGATATAAGCGGGCTCTTTTTAGAACCAAAACAAACTAATTGAGAAAAAAAATTGCTCGCGTACTCGTAGTTACGAGATATGGGGGTGGGGCTATTTCTTAAGAATTGCGAGTGGAATTAAAGTTCCAAATTTTGTAACAGTTTTTCTTGGAATCTAATAATGAGAACGACATAAAAATTTTACACACGGGTAAACCAAAAAAAAATGAACTGCACCACGTAGAGAATTTTTCAATATCTCATAAATAGAAAAAATTGCGAATAAATCATAAAGTAATATTGAAATGGAGAATAACTCTTTGTCTTGCAGTAGAGTATCGGCTCGGCTAGTAGTGCACCAAATTGCGGAGCTCCAACTTACCACACCGCTCCAAAAAACTGCTACAAAGTTTTATAACCAGGCCCCGATATTTCCTGATATTTCTTCCAGATTCGCTCTAAAATTAGTGAGCGGCTCCTTCGGCAGGTACTTTGTCCTTGTGTAGTAGTGGAGAAGCCCCTGTAAGTATACAATAGTAGTAATCGTGCATAGCAACCATCAACAAAAAATTGCGTAGGCGGTGTGCGGCCACCCTTAACCTGATGAGATATCTTACCATAACTTGCAAGAGCACAAATGACCATGTAAGATTTGTCTGGTCATGCTGAATTCCTTTGGTAAGGAATAGTCCATGATAAATGTATGAGGTAGTGTTTGGTGAGCACAATACATGCGCTAAGTAAGAGTGTAGCTCATGATTCATGATATATGTATTAGGTAAGGGGTTGTCTATTATGTATGCATTAGGTATGGGTAGTATGATAAGTGCATTGGGAAAGTGGTTACGATGCGTTTGCTATTCTGGCATCTGCCGCATTTCCTTGCACGGTGGTGGTTTGTAGATAAGGCCTGTTGAAGTTGTTTGAAGCTATAATATTGCTAGTGGATATTCTAGTTCTGGTGCGTAGTCTTTGGTAAGGATACAACTTTAGGTAAGGGGTAATTCTTGGCCAAGTGCAAGTTAGAGGTAGTACATGACTAGTTCATTAGGTAAGGATAGCCAATGATGAGTGCATTAGGTAAGGGGTAGCATATGATATATGTATTGGGTAAGGGATATAGTCCTACATATTAGGGAAGGGGTAGTC